>Ga0307515_10000574_pt1 | contig 86735 bp, 67 predicted proteins | sample 17_EM_MG_FD_194513 | JGI IMG/M metagenome (GOLD analysis project Ga0307515, IMG submission 194513) | Populus trichocarpa ectomycorrhiza microbial communities from riparian zone in the Pacific Northwest, United States - 17_EM | ecosystem: Host-associated > Plants > Roots > Unclassified | place... | reverse complement strand
TGCTGGTATCTTGTATTACTGTGGTATTTTGAGCTATTCCCCAGTAATTGGAATCTTAAATTTAGTAATATGCTACAATCACTGGACTCTGGGAGTCATGCTGCACTCGGGTAAATGTGGCACTGCAATCACATCAATAAACGGGGGTTTTTTGGCATAGTAGGTACCTATAAGTAATTCGGGATAGCATTAATGCAATAAAAGCCACACTAACCCAGTAAATGTATTCCTTTTAAGTAAAAAACGTAAATTAACTTTTAAAGCTCGATTATTTGTAACTTATCGTTATTTTTAACATGAATTTGACAATGTGGGGTTTTAACGTCTCCGCCGCATTTTCCTTTCTAGATCACAGTGGACGTGATTGATGTATAACAGATATCAGTTAGAGCAGATACAAGCGCTGGAATATGTCTAAGTTTTGAACTGATAGGTGTCTTCTTGTTCTTGCAGTAGCTCGAACCACTAGGATTAATAGTGGCAATTAGCCACCCCGCACGGGCCAAACTTTATTTGCACCACCGCACCCGTCGACCTAGACCTATACAGGAGACCTCTCAACCTCGAGCGAATTTACTGATTTAGACACTACTCCAACAAACGGCCTGGATACAACAGGCAGCGAAGAAAAATCCTCTAAACAACACTTGATGTTACGTCAAATAGAGTAGACTGCCTGGATTTTTGCTAGTCGCGAGTTATCCACACACTTCACAAAAGGTTCGGATGATCCACAACTGGCCCAAATCTTTCAATATTCCCGGTGCCAGCCACCCTCGATCTCCAGCATGCTTTCCAGAATTTTGCCGACGAACACCAGCTAAGGTATCAAAATTCTATGCGAAGTTTGAGCAGCATCACTTGCCAGAAAAAGCTAACATTCATGATCACTGAATGACGGTATGGCGGCCCAAGAGAGCACCAATTCGTGTCAGCAAAGATTCCCATCGGGTCTCGTAGGTTAGGCCCAAGTGACAGAGAAAGAAAACATTGACAAAGGCATGCACTGACTGGTGAGGCCATGAAGCTATTGGGTTACATGCCTCCTGCCAATTTACATACATCTTTACACCTAGATTAGTAAGTACTCGGGCATTCATTAGATCTTGGTTCATTGGAGTACTTCCGTAAAGCCTAGATGCCCTTCAAATCACAGATCTAACAAATTCGTAAATTATTGAGTAAACCTCAAATCTCAACTTGGGAGAGTGGTCCTTATCATACTCATACTCCCATATCACCTTCCCAGAGTTTCGGGTCCTAAAATTACTCTTTGTTGGAGTTAGGCTTAAATTTTTATGAGAGGTACTCTATTGGCTCGGGAGTGGTGCTGTAGTTCTGGATTCTCGTCCATCTTTACGTTGCACCACCTTAAAGATCTCCCTCACCTTTCTCATATTTTGGTCTCTTTTAGATATTATTATAATTATTGTAGAGTTGAGACAACTGCATATTGTGAGTTGATGACATATTCCGACTTATATATCAAGAGGGTAGCTTTGTAAATAAGTTAATATACAAAGAAGTCGGCTTGTTTGTCAAGAAGTTAACTCACTGGTAAGCGACTTTCTTGATATATGAGTTGAACTCACAGACAAGAAGTTAGACAGGCACCAAATGAAATTTGTCACGACGAATTATCACTACCCCACCGGCAACTGCGCAGCTGTACTGCCACCTATACGCCTCTAGATGTTTGTACATTTCCCCTTCCAATAAATTTCGATAACCGCCACCTTATAAAACAACTGCTTCAACCTCAATGGCATCTGAGATTCATCACTCAGACGAGATGACAGGCCGTCTACTGTACCACGTAATTTGTATGTATCGGTAAATGATAATGGATATAGATGGTGCTAGTAGTACTAAGGCTATTGGTAGACTCTCGAGCCACCAGGCAGTTATTGCCAATTGGAAGCTTCATTGACAAGCAAGTATAACAATGCCTTATAGCTAGGCTTACGATTGATGAACGAGTAAATGGTTATGCGCGAACCTTAGTCTTGTTGTCGATTGACTTGTCAGCAAAGCCAGCTTATTTGTCAAGAAAGTTTCTTTACCGGTAAGTTGACTTGCTTGACAACTACAGTGACTAGAATGCAAAGTTGACTTATTGACCAATAGGTCGACTTATTTACAAAGCCGCCCACTCGACATATAAATAGGAACACATACGTCATACCTGGGCTTGACTACTCTAGATGCAAGGCTGTGAATTTCTTTCTTGCTAACAATTTGAAAACCTCGTAGCAGGGGCACATGGGCTGGAGCGCCAACGAGACTCTGGTAGTCCTCCACACCACCAAACCAGTCCTCTATGCACAAACTTCGAACTGCTACTCCTGCATACCTTCATTCTAGTCAATAGTCTATGCAATCTTAAAGAAAACAGTTACAGTGGAAAGCCCTCAAGTTTAAAAAACGCAATGTACAGGTCCAGTGGAAGATCGGGGCCATTCATGGACGGCCTCAGCTGAGCAATTCGCGGATGCACCGATTACTTCGGCTCTGCCCAACTACAGACTCACGAATGGCCCACTAGCATGAAACTTTGGCTTGTATCAAGGCTCACGCTAGCTATGGCCATCACAATCATTAGCAGTACTATGCGAAAAATTCATTCCTGTCGCGCACACACAAACAGCAGCGAAAATTTTGCATTCTCTCCAGTAGCTTTTCTGCAGCCTTACGGGTTCCTTCCTGCAACGCCGTTGTCTGTCGCTAGGCCAAACGTCAAGTGCTCAGTTAATATCTCCAATAACCACACCCCTAATCTACTTAGCCACAAGACAGACGTGGTCGAGCGGGCCATTTGGTGGATCAAAAGTTAGGCAGGCCCGTGGTGGATGTCAACCCGTATATAGTTTTCCTGGGCTATCAATGGCTACTACTGGACCTGAACAACAACTTGCAACGTGTTCATCTAGAAAGTGAAAGTGTTTGCATAGTATAAATACACAACTGCCATCGTGTCCATTATATGTTCAATCCTTCGCCGCCAGCTTTACCGCTAACTCCACCCGTTGAAATTCCTCTTATACGCAGTTTCGATCCTTACTCAACAAAGAACCGCGCTACCATGTCTACCTCTACCCATCTTATCATTTATTCACCAAAGAACCACATTACCATGTCCACTTCCGTCGAGCTCACCTCTGTACAACTTATCTCTAATGTCGCTAACTCTCCTATCTCTAATACACCCTTGGCCACAAAGTCAACCTCATGTATCACCATCTTGTCTTGTCGAATACAGTGGCAGCTCCAAATACTAACTCGGCCCCGGATAACCAGGTAAATGTAACGCCCCGGCCGTTACTGACGAGAACCTTCGCCGCCTAGAGAACACCGGAGGTTATATGATGCAGGCATGGTTGGCCCAGGGTGTTAGGGAGGATGCAGTGACAGTGTACTCTCGGAGCTCTTTCTAGGATATCTACGGGGGTATCTGTATTAGAATAATTGAAGATTGGTACTATATTCTTGGATGAACGACCTTGGCTTCAGAAAATGGTGATTCTACAGGTTATGTACGAGCATTAAGCTTCAAGGACCAGCGTAGCCCGTGATCGGGGACTTGTGTCTTTTATTTGTCATTTGAACTTCGTCCGCAACTTAACTGCACTGGCTAAATGATCTATTCAACGGAATGGCGCCATGCCAATTTCTTTTTCGGCCCTCGACAGTAGTTCCACTCTAAAGTACTGCCCAACCCAGCGCCGTCCGCCAGCAGAAAACACCATCCATAACCGGCACGGTACCCCGCTCCATTTTGCTGGTGGGACATCCAACAAAATATCCGGCCAATTGTACAAGTAAAGATGTGGTGGGGTAAGTTTGGTTGCCAAACACATGACTCTTCCCACGACCGGAGCCTTCTTTCTACATCACCATCGTTCACGGAGCAGGTATTTCCCACCTGCCCTCACCTATTGAGGATTTCTAATATCAAATAGCTGCTGCGGAGAGGACTGATGTGCAGCAGCCTGATAATGAGAATCCTAGGCCCCAACAAAAGTAGGACCGCAGAGAAAGGAAGAGATTGGTTGTGGTTGAGAATTTTTGCACTTTTAATTACCCCGACTATATAGAGTAGTTTTGGTTCCGGCTGCGTGGGGTTGGGAGCTGGCGTCATATATTCATGCCGCTTATAGCTCCATCCGTCATCGAAAGCGTCACTAGTTATCAGCGCGTTTGTTCAAGTCGAACCATAAAAGCTCACTCACTCGTCCGTTTCACACGAATGTTTAGGAAACAATCCCTGCATGCATCCCCACAATTTGCCTGCATCGCCCTGCCGCATTTGTACATTACACCGGCTATTCCGCCAGTCAGGAAGTCTTGGGACAAGCCGAGAAAATTTGTTTTGTGCAAATTTGTCGATCCTGATGCCAAAATCTTTGACTTCGCAAGTGTATATAGTCGCACCTGGCGCGCATGGCTGTAACAACCCTCGTTTCTGGTGTGGGAAAATGGCGAACGAGCCAAAACCAAGCTTGTGGTATTAAAGGAATTCCATAATACTAGTAGAAGCAATTAAAGACCGAAATATCGTGAGTTTTTTATTGGTTTGTCGCTCATCACTGGCGCGTTGTACCGTAAGCACCCCTTGTCCTCGTTAACTTTATTCTCCTCCCCCCTCCCCCTATCGATATATCTTCACTACACACAATACAGGTTCTTTAGACTCATGAGCGCGCGCTCTTTCTACGCTCCTCTCATTCTAACATTGCAAGTGCGACTGTGTATCTCAATTACCCAGACACTGTGTCCAGTTGCTCAGGTTTGGTTTCAACCATACAGCGCTAGCTCTTATCTACTTGGTGTGCACCCCCTCCACTGATAATAAGTACTGAATATGGCTACATAGTACTAATGACTTTAAAGTGCAGATTTATTAGTTAGTTGAACGTCGCGCACAGCTAATCACAACACTGCTTAGTACGTAGCCGTATTTAGTATTAACACGGGGGGCTTGAGTTTACTTGTGATATAAAATCCAAGCGAGACGAGCGCTTTCTGGAAGTTTTTATCCGATGCATTTATAGTTTGAGCTCGAGAAATTGCAGACTAGCAGTAAGCAAGGGGAGATCCGATGCGACAACACTGGCAACAGTAGCTAAAGAGAGTATACATCGGATTTGGAGTTCTAGCCTGTGCGAAGGATCAAATTTGGCTTACAAGCCTCGAATACCCGAAAACTACATGGTAGACACTGGAACCTGCAAGGCTGAGATGGTTCCACAAAAGACCAGCTCGGGAGCTCACAAATGTTGATCATGACGCATGTTCATCTCACACAATGCACAAGTGGCATAGTTGCCTCCCAGTAGGCCCGGCAAACAACTAGATGTCTCGACAAAACGTTTGCACTATGTTTGATATCCACATAGTTACCAGGTTCTAAGAAATAGTTCAATGTCGCAAGAGGTAGGCCGTCCATCGCAAGAAGCAGTCACACATAACAAAACGCGCCTTGTATTGCCTCTACGCGAAAACTGACACCGTCAAAGCTGTAACTGCAAATTGATACGTATTGCGGCTTCAGGTTAGATGGAATTCTATCTATTCTTTGATCATTTCTACTCACTACGCGGTCGCCAGTCTTCTGTCCCCAGTTCTCGTAGATACCACGTGGCTTAAGCTTGCTGTTCATATCTCAGGTCTTTGCTGAGCGGTTCGCAATTGCTATTAGGTTATAGTTTATCATAGATCTAGAACGTCTTTTTTACTTAAGCTTACTTCGTGCTCTCACATAATGTTAACATGTCTGATTGTTTCTTGGAATCCAAAGAGTCAAGTTGCTCGGACTGCAGTACCGTTAGGGCTTAGGGTTAAGCCGGTGACAGGTAAAGTCTGGCGTAAGCCCACACTGAACAGATGAATTTTGTACGACTGGAGCCGAGAACCGATGGCGATGATGTTTGGGCAATGCTTTCCAAAAAAACGGGGGGCATTGAAAAAGCGCGCAACGAGGCTCTGGCGAACCACACAACTTTTGTGCGCAATATGCGATTGAGCACAGCACTGTGCCCAGGTTCGAGTCCTGATTTCTCCAATAATTATGGCAGAAAAAACAATGTATACAGTCCCACCAATCAATGGGTTGGCAAGGGCCCAACCATGCACACCTTTCTGTTTCAATGCTGCTGGGGAGAAAGTACTTATGTACCTTCGGTGCAAGAACGTGTCAAGTGTCATTGCTTGTACTACACTTGTTGTACTCAGCACTCGATCATTTTCAGCCTTAATAAACACTTGGCAATGAGAAAGGCTTCCACTATTCCGCTTTTAGTTAAGCATTCCAACTCATTTGTACAATGACGAATTTCGTCATGAATCGAACCACGAGGATATAACTCTCATTCCGAAAACTACCCCGCAGTGTTGGATGTTAGGAAAGCACGACGACTCACAATACCCGCGACTACAGATGCAGAGACTGGTACAGTATAAATATAGTGGGATTGCCCCCGAATCTGGTACAGGTTCTTATTCTTCATCAGCTTCGAATTCTACTACGATTAATCGTTTCTACGCAATTTTAGCTCTTATTTATCGAAAAACCACAACGCTACCACGTCATAATGGCCACCTCTGCCAATCTCACCTCTCCTAATATCACCTCTACTAGACCCACCTATACTACTCCCGCCCCCGCCGCCCCCTCAGACGCCCAAGCAACCTCAGGTATGTCCACCCTGCCCATCTGGTGCATTCACAACCCCCAAACACTAAGCAATGTTACTAAGCCAACCTTAAATAAACAGTTAACACTACCGTCATCGTCGAGGAGAATAACCGCCGCCTCAAGAGCACTGAAAACTACGCGATGCAGGCATGGTTGGCACAGACTGCTGGGGAGGACGCAGTAACGGCCTACTCTCGGAGCTCTTTTTAGCTAAACTTTCTATGGGTATTCATGTTGACGATTGGGGATTATGGGCGTTATATATACTCTTTGATATAATCCTAGAGGAACAATTTTAGTTTAGAAGAATTGTGGTCCTGCGGGATTCTATACTGAGCATTTAAGAACAGACATTACCTCATGACTGGAGACCTCCTGTCCGTTACTTATTGATATCATCTGAGCCTTTCTTCTACCGTTCCTACAGTAGTTCCACTCTACCGCCTGATTTCAACATTATCTTACGACAAAAAAACCCACCATTGGCCGCCGCCAGCAACCCCCCGCACTCAGCATCATAGAAATTCGCTCGTCAGTGTGCTGGTGCTCGATGCAATGGGTTTGGTTCGGTATACGGTAAGTTTGTCTGTTTGGCGGTCCCGCGGGATCATTTTGTGTGAAACCAACCCACACCTCGTTTTATGGACCTGCCACTTTCGTACACTGCATCGGCTATACATCATGTGGGGGTCCCAAGTGGGAAGAGTGCCCGCATTCCAAAGTAAAGCTCAGCTAGAGTATGTAGAGCGTTAGATTACTTGAGATACGAGTCCCTTGGCGACTCTTGGTTCAACTTCCGTATCAAGGCTTGAGGGCGATATTTCCGACTACGGCACTCATGGTGGCGGTCGGTGGTAAACCAAAAGAAACCCCACATCTCTATTCGCGAGTTAGTGTTTGGTCGACAATCCAGGCTATTGATCAGTCGTACTTTAAAAGTGCAGGTGTGTAGTGCGAGTCTCACTCCAAACCTCAGTGGCAAGCATGTACCGAGCAAGCACAGCTTTCCAAGAAATATACAAACAAGAACGTGCATACTTATACCATCCACAAACTTGAATCAAGTATTTGTCACTCGCTTAACCAAACGCAACCCATCCAAAATAAATTTTGGCTCTTGGTGCTAGAGTGCATGAAAATTTCATGCGGGTGTTCAACTGCAAGGCTGAAGATTACTACAACGGCTTAGCTTGCAGTCCATCATGACGCAGTTCGTCCTACATAATGCATACTTTTCCCCACTGTAGACCCTAGATCGGCTAATAGCGCAAACGGATGTCTCGAATGTCAAATACGTTGGTTAGTATCTATTTGATGTTACAGCAATTTGGAGAAGTTTACTCAGGGAGTCACAGATAACGTATCTTTTGGTGGTTGTTACTGCAAAAAGTATCGCAAAAAGTGAACATGCTGATGTAAGCCCGAAGGTCTATACCAAGCACCAACCTCCACAAAAAAGCTGTTTTTCTTTTCTCAGGGAATACCTAAGACTTCGCTGTGTTTAGTGAATAGCCGTAAATTGATTTGACGTGTAATGGGCTTCAGATATACATACTAATACTCAATCGGAGATTTACTCAAGTACGTAGAAAACAGACATTACTGGGATTGAGGCTTGGCACGAGTGCATGCATGTTATCCTAATGGGCACATGAAGCTGTTAGATAACTACTTTACGACCGCCGCCACAGGCTCTAATGTATACTGTATTAATCTAGCTACATAAAAACGACGGCACCGAGTATCACAGGATTTGACTAGCTTTAAGCGTTTGCCTGCACCGATTCCATCCTATTCAGAGTCTTCTAAACTCTCTCGTCTAGTAGATCTTAATAAACTTAGCCATCTTGCAATGTTCCTTTGCAAATGGAATATTGATGTGGTATTTGAGGGTTGGTATGAAGTAGCTTGCTCCTGTCCCTATTTTCCTCAATGGCTATCACTCCACATGCCCGGCGAGCTTGCGACCGAGCGAAATCGGGGAGCGAGATAGGTTTCCTGTAATAACCAAGCGACGGATTATATATGTTCACTTCGATTATGATGGTTAGATATACAGGGCTCAACCCTTAGCCTGGACGCATAGGCCACACCTTATCTGCACTCCATGCAGCACGGATTGGCCGCCACCCACTATCAGACTACACTAATGGCGTGCAGCCGCACTCCACGTGGATCTAACAAACAGTTGGGATACATTGGGGTACACTGAGGTATACTGGGATACACTGGGATACAATAGGAGGCTAAAAAAGTCCGTCTGGTATCTGTTCCATAGCGAGCACAATGCCAAACCCTCCAAAGAGCAAACTAAATCAGAGTCATGGTAATAAAATTTAACGGATCCTTTCGATGATACATTGAATTGCGATGTGCTTGAGGAAGGACAAGTCTCGCTTCCTGACTGCGGGATAAATTTTGGCCGATGTCTAGCTAGGATAATAAATCCTTGTAAAAGCCAAACCTCGAGTATTCGAGTCCTGGACAGAGGCCAGACCTCACCCTATTGGCTACAGAGTACGCCTTGGGGAACAAGGATCTACCCGATTGGCCACAAGGCGGTTTCTCCAAGACCGCAATCTAGGAGTGCTCGAGTCCGAACGCCAATCCCACGACCCCAAAACTGTCCCGTAGCCCTGAAATTGTAACGTCTAAACCTAAAGCTAGGTATGCTCCTGAAAGTCATAGACGGAGAGATCTCGCTGCATTCTTTTGGGGCCGGCTGAACAGGGTACCCGGCTCGGAAAGCTTATTTTTTTCTCAGAAAGTTTGTTTTTCCCATGCTCGTATCAAAGGGAGTTTAACCCAAAGTCAAGCGCAAGCTTACGAGCAGAGCTAGAACTATTGGTATGTGAGAAAGAAAGGGTCTAGATGCCTTATCGAGGTCCGATCCCCGTGATATAGAGCCTTGGTGCCAAATACTATTGCTTAAAGTAATAAGAAAATAACAAACCACAGGTGTCAATGATGGCGATCACTCTTACATTCATACTCGTGTTAAGCAAGCCCGTAACATTCAAGGGTTTTCAATAGCGTTCAAGCATTTGGGTTGCCATGACGTCATGACTTCCCATTTCTATCAACCCACAAGATCGCTTGTACTAAGATATAAGTATCGATAACAGGGCTTCACCTGATGATTTAATGTATCTATTCGAACATAGTGCTGAGGGATGAACTAAGCACATTTCTGGCCGTCGACTTCTCTGGTACGTAGTTTGGGGTTTGTCATTTACGATTAGTTCGCTAGTAATTGCAATGAGTCGGCCATCTTATCCCTTTTCCTGTGAAAAATTTAAGCTACTTTAAAGCTGTTGGTATACCGGGGGGGAATGATTTGGAGGAGGCCTAGCTAACCAGAACGACGTGGTAATTGGGGCTTAATTAAGAATCCAACACTTAATCCAAGTAATCTATAATGTCAGTGCTCTCCCCTTGTTATACACCTTTTCACGTTAAACTAGACACTTATTATGAATCTTGAAAAACAAAGGGATCATATACAGTGGCAAATAACTTTTACCCACGTTCGCCACCCGAACCTACTATCAACCTGTCCTCTCAATTGTATCTCAATTGTATGTCATTGAACATTTTTCTGACAGCCCTTCGTTGTTATTTCTCGGTGCAATGATTATGTTGCAATATGAAGGGGAGAATCGCATGCGTGTATAGAATATGGTACAGAGAGAAGGGAGAAGGAAAAAGACTCGAGATATATAATACAAGAGAGTGGCGACTGTTGCGCGGCCTTTTGCCACCTTTTGCCACCACAGGATATGCACACACCTTACATTTACTTGAACCGAGTGCACTTCTACAAAGCTGTTATTGTTGCACACGTCGTCTCGAAATTAAAGCTCAAGGCTGGAGAGACGCGGGCCCCACGCGGCTAGACATTTCCTCCGTATATGCAATACGTAGGCCTCAGAAGTCCTGGGGCTCGGCGGGTGGCATGCGTAGGTGATATCTCGGCTGAGAGCGGCTGGGTATCCCAAACTAAACTACCGGCCTTGTTATGTTCTATTACTATTCTACTCTACTGAACAACGGAATGAGACTTGATCGCACACTTTATGCTATTACTAGGCAACATAATATAGTACTTCCGTTACCATATAGAGGAAATAGAGGGGTGATATGATATGTTGGGAGATCCAGATGTAGCTGAATTCTAATGAGAAATAGTATTGTCTGGGGGGCCAGCTCGGGACCAGCTACAGTCCAACTGGCGTTTCATTACTTTGCAACAATACCCCTAGCCCGATGGCGAGGCTGTGCGCCTCCGGTTAAATCCACAATTACCCTGTTGGCAATGATTACACCTTTACACCTTTCTACTCTAGAGCTGATATAGGTACATAATGATCTTTGCTGCTGCAAGTGCTCGTTGTAAAATCTCTTCATAAAGCCCGATCCAGCTGTAGCGCCACAGATACAAATCAAGTCTTATTATCTTCATTCGCGGGATTCGAGCCGCGACTATAGACAACCACTCCTTCATCTCCACCCGTTTGTGTACGCCATCGTTCCAATACGTAGTTATTGCAATTACCGAGGTGTTAGAGAGTTTCAGCTGTGAGTGTGGCGGTGATGGCCATAGTGGTAGCAGCGTTTGCAACTACATAGTGTGAGAAATTGCTGTCAGCACATTCCTCTACCCAAAGTAAGCAAAATATGTTTATACCATTGCCAGACACAGGATGTACGTTAAGAGCAGTAGTGGGCATGGTGGTGGGAAATGGAAATGGATATCGGCTGAAGAAACTCTGCTACTGCTCCGGGTTGAAATATAGAGGAAATCGAGAGTTTAATGGTGCAGTGTGTTGAGAGGAACTGTTAGAAGTATTAGAGCGGGTCTTTGTAGATGATACGCCGACCAGTGTATATTAACAGATAGAGGGATTGCGTGTGCAGCTGTCTAGTCGAAGACATACGGGAAAGCAGCCTTGATATATCTTTTGTCCGATGAATGTTAATCCGAGACTATAGAGCCTGAAAACGGGAGCATTCAGAGATCAAATGCAAGCCTGTTGATTAATTCATGGGACAAAGTAATAACTTCGCGCGGATCTGATATATATTTCAGACGTATATTTAGCGCATGTCAAGATTAAATGATTGTTTGCCGCCACTATACATTGGGCGTATATATATGAAGTATATCTCCACACAGGTTTGGACGGTTTGCCAATGGATATCCTTGTACATATTCGGATGGATCAGTCGGAAATCAGGTGGCAAACTGCGGATATGTACGTATTGGCGAAATCTAATGAGCGTCTAGTCACTGGTGAAACCCGGCGAATTACCCGGCATCCTGAGGACATTTCATTCAGTACCTGTAAACCAAATACAAATAGTATCTGGGTAATCATTCCCGCTGCTGTCCGGACTGAAGCTATCAGCTTTGCGCAATTATGTCATAAACTGACGTGCTAACTCTAAACTAGACAAGGCCAAAACCCTACTAGAACAAGCAGTATAGGTATAAGAAATCTCTGGCACGTTCATCGCATAGAAATGGGGCTAAGTTGTCGCTGCGATGGTTTTTGTTGCAAATTAGTCGATGCACTGCGAAATTTGGTTCCTGATTATGATTTCAAACAGATAACCAGTTGACTACGTTTTCTAGCTTTCTGCGGTCACCCAGACTGGAAATTTTTCGACCTAATCTATGGACTAGTCACTTTGGGCTGGACTAAGCTTTGAGGGTATGGCGAACAGATGACGCGTAATTAGTTCCTTAGAAGACCTCCTTCAGACTAGGAATCACCCATCAAAATGAATCAGCATTACTCTTTTGCTTAAGATCCGTTATCAACAGCGGTAATTTCAGGAGCCAGGACAAAGTTGTTGCCAACTGAGTACGGCCCATGCTGGCATGAACGGCGGTCTACCTTCTGCAACAGAAGACGTTTGACCCTAGAGGAGTGCAGAATGGCAGATCCTTGCACGCCACACACATCGAGATGTGCAGCTTCACAACATACAGTGACTAGTCTCCCGATTGCGAAAGATGTCTCCTTGAGAATCTAATATGTTTGCTGGGTTAAATGTTGATAAGGGTTTATCTAACCATGCTGTAACCGTTGGTCTGTATGTTGATCTACTCGAATTCGCAATTGGAAAGCTTTCGCAACCAGGAGCTCTTCACTACTCTATACCACCACTAAAATGATATTTCCATAAGGTACATATTTCAAGAACTCCACCAGGTAATAGCTCTGCACATCATGCAAATAAACCATTATGGGCGGCTCTGACCGGGAGGGCAATATGGTAAGTGACATTCTCATGTATATTGTAAATAACCCGTACATTTTTCCCCGAGAGGAGCTACCAATTGTACTAGATACGAACAGATTCTCCCTCAATGATGAGATCAAGAGTACTGTAGCAAGCAGTGAGGATACAACGTCACCTGTCACGAGAGTATTTGTATCACATAATAAGATACGTTAGTCACCGTCACAATGAAAACGTATCTTCAAAGATAGGTGTCACTAGAGATATGTATCAAGTAAAAAATGTCATCTCTGCTTCAATTTGCAAGCTTAGTACTAAGTTAACAAAAGATCTCAGCGCCTACAAGGAAATCTCGCAGTAGAGTTTTCACACACCTTAATTCGTTAACTAAGTACTACTTATGTATCTATCTTGCACGAATCCTACCCCATTACAGCATTTCTCCCAATGCCCCCGGTGTGTCTATATCTACATCTGCCACAGCTTGTATGTATCGCCCCAAAAAGATGTCACTCTTGTAGTGTATCTGCAAAGAAATATGTCACGTACATGGACTGTATCATCCTCACCGCCCGCTACAGTATCGAGGGTAAACCTATCATTATTAATGATGACTGTTGCCTAAATCGAACTACGCCACCTGGCGCCGCTTGTAATATATAGTAACAAGCTCTCAGCTGCAAAAGCCTCCCAGTTGCAAATCCGAGCAGATCGGCATACAAACTAATGGTTGCGGTATGGTTAGGTGAACCCTCGTCGTGATTTAACCAAGCAAAAATATCAGATTCGCTACTGGGGGGCTTTCGCAATCGGGAGGCTGATCACAGTACTTCCCTTTATCAGTCAATTCAACCAGTGAAAATTAACCAGCAGGCAGACTTCACGTCCCAAAGTGGCCAATCACCAGCCAAAACTTAACCCTGATAAAACCGGAGTTAGCCGAGCGCGTATGGAATAGGGTGTGGGGGTCAGTGCGCAACGGAACCTTGGATTCATGCTTATTCAACTCCGCTGGCTGAACACGGATTAGGGTGTGATAGTGATTCGAGCGGTTGAGCACTGTGCTTTTTCTCACCGGGTTTTCAATCCATATCAACCACGAGCCGAGGTATATTCAGATCGTGTGCTCAATATGCTTTCCAAGCCTGCGAATAGGTATAGATAACTAGAGAACTGCGGCTTTTCTGTGGCATGAAACGAATGTTTAATAATCAGATAAGTGTTAATGGGTGAAATAGCAACGGTTAACTGTAAATATCCAGACAATTTGAATCGAATGAACAGGTAACTGCGAGCCACCCAGGCGCTGACGCACACAACTACTGGTACGGCAAGTCTTCTAGACATGGGCCTTGTGAGGCTTGGACTGGTCTCGCGCGACCAGTTGATCTGTTGTGCCTATGAGGAACGTTGAATTAATCTGTGTTCCAGCCCCATGGTTAAGGTATGCGGGAACACGTACGTCCAAGGTTCTCCGTATTCCAAGCAGGCGCGTGCGAATGCTACACGTCAGAACCACAATCTAGAATTTTTGTCCTGCATGTGCGGAAGTGCCAGAGCGTGGGGGAGGGTACGAAGGAGGGCACCAGGAATGCGCAACTAGGCGAAGGGTATCGGGTTCCCTGATTAGGCCTAGCCGGACAGGGCAAGCCGGCTGAGAGGGTGCATGTACATATGGTTCGCATCCGCCTGCTTGGGTTGCACATAAGTACTCGAATACATAACATCATAGTAGCTTGTGCATTCGTATGCTATCCTATCGGCTGAAGGGCCTTTCAAACCCACGCGACGACTTCACAAGCCACAACCCCCCACACCCGCCAATCCAATATCAACACTTGCCACCCCGTGGCTCAGCGAAACTACACCTAGGGTACACAACCACTCCTTCTTCTTTCCCAGTCTGTGACAACCAGGTGTTCATGGCGTAATTATCGATGCCGAGTTTCCGCAGACTCTCGAATGTGAGTGTAGTGGTGGTGGCTGTAGCTATAGGAAATCGCCATGGTCAGTATTGGTCATCTGAATACCGGGTGCAAATACTTTCTGGAGCCGGAATCGTGATCTCAACGGCAGTGTTGGTAGCTTCATGGGGTTTCTGAGAGGTTGACATGCCAACGGAAAGACTCGGGAGGACGAGTCACAAGGCTGAATAGGTATATACCACGCTAGGGCTGCAGCGAAGGAGTTTATGAGAGATTGAAAGATGTCCGCGGACGTTGAATAAAAGAGTGTTCTAACGTCTTTTTAGTCTAAAGGTAGGTCAGGAAGGGTGTTGTCGGTGAGGAATCCGGGGCAAGTGGGAACTGGCCATCATTTAAAGGCTTTGAAGATAGTTGGCTATAAGTTCAATTGTACCTTATTTTCCCGCTGCTTCTCCGTGGGTGCTGATTGGAACACCCACTGTGGTCACGACAGATATGCCCCACATCAGCGAACGACGAGCTTCGGAAAAAGCAATTTTGTCATGTATTTGATTCACCGAAGGAAAAAGAAATAAGGGAAATGCGAGGTGATCCGCCTCACAAACAGTGTGAAAACATAAGAATTTGTGGAAATTGAGCTGCCCGAACTTGATATAAGAAAAAATTTGTGGGGGTCACACTCGAGAACTGTTCGCGGATAATATAAATATTTGAAGTTTACAGAGGACTAAAATCTTCCGTATTTGCTTGATTATTATCTCTATTGCTCGCTGGTATGCGCCATTCCAAATCTTTATGATCGTGAGGTGCCCCCGGATTAATAGTCTCAGGCTACAGACTATCAAGACAGAGGTTCAACTAGGTAGTCTCTATCTCAATGACAGACCAATACACCGTCTAGACATCCCAAACTAAGCCAAAGATATGTAACGGGTAAATAACCAAATATCGTTTATTGGGCTCATAACCAACAATGTCGAAGGCCTTTAAATTTTAGTCAATTCTCTTTCTTCTAGGTCATTCTGCCCCCATCTATTTTAAAAAGTTGGACATATAGGTACAAGCTCCTACAAAGAAGAAAGTAGGTGCCTACAATTAGAAATTTATACAAGACAAAATATCCTTAAAAAATTATGCCAATTAGAGTTAAATATTACCCAAACAGGCGTTTTAAGCCCCAAAATGCTGCCGTCCCAATTTTATTCATTGTTGCCATTTGGGGTAATATAATTGTTCCAAAGACAAGGCTGTAACTATGTGGGGGGGCAATTGATGGGGGGGATGGCTCTAGCGTATACTTTTGCCCGTGGGGGGGAGTGGGGTAGATGCGAGCAATGAAGCCGTCGTCACGGGACAGAAGCAGATCTGCCTAGACGCTTGCTTCGTTTTTTGGTGCCTTATCCAAAACTATCCCTGGCGAACCATTGCCAGCGAATAAAACACCCTAAGTATGCGTTTGCTAACCAGCACGGACACATAAGGAGGTGCATCTGCAGTCTGGCCGGCGGCTTGCTTTTTGTGCAACAAAAGCGACCGAGCGCCCAGCCTGGAGCAAATCTAGGATATTGTTTCTCTGCACGGATTATTGTGATGCCCCCCACATCACCTTTTTATGAGATTTATCGGGCCAGTGGGTGGGTATACAGTGATGGGGGTGATTGTCGATGTCGTCAAAACCCTAGCCCCAAAACCCAAGCCGCCATATGGATGAGAGAAGGGGGGAAGTCACGACTTTATCTTGTTTTTGCTCTTGCGATTTCATTGGAGTGGCGGGGTTATTTAGGAAGATATATGCCATGGCCGCAAGCGGCCGAATGCAATATGATTAAAACAAACCTAAGCCGCTATAACGGACAAATGCTTAATGTTCCCTCTATCAAGATCTGAAACATCTGTCCATGTCAGATCGAGATTTCGAAATATAGAGTCTAATACAATGGCATATTGTAAAGTTTGGAACAACCAGCAATGTCGGGATAAACATTACCAGAGCAACCTAATAGGTAACCAAGGATTGCTGAAAGAACAGAAAACTTGTGGTATTACAATACCGTTACAATGCATTACAGACGGTCTAAGGGTAGCTCCCTCACGTCGGATTAAATCGAGCCACCTGTCTAGATCTGCAAAACACACGTTTACGCGAAAAGAACGCGCTGGAAATTCTGTGTCAGAACTGTAAGTGTCCCCCACCACAAGCATCGGATCGTGCTTCCGCATATACCTGTCTGCGGGCTGGGGGGCTCCAGCTAGAAACCAGTGGTACGAACGTAAGTACGTAGTATGTGAGTGCCGAGTGTTGTGGTTCGCGATCGATGGGATGCGGCATGCATGCATCTGGGGCTAGCGCCACGGCATGCATCATGGTGTCATTTCCCCAGGTTTCCATCCACCATTACCCCATGTCTTTACTCCCACATGCATAATTGGCCGTATAATGTATAAACAACGATGATGTAGCTGCGACTGCAGTGCATGTATCAGGGAGTGAACAGAAAAGCGCTTCTGCAGCTTACCTTCAAGTTTTTAGTCAGTTCCTTAGGGTGAAGGGGTGACCCTTGGAGTTGTGGGATCTTGAGTCTGGGATGCAATAAATGTTTTACACTTGGCAGATTAAAAGCTATTCACAGGTCTATCTGACGTCCAGCTACCCAATCACGATTCAGCTCTGGTGCCGCAACAGTTCGGCGGCACCCAGCTACGGTATACTTGTGTCGGGTCTCGTCGACCGCAGATATATAAACAATATAGCCGATTGACCGTATTCCCTGAGTAGGAAGTGCAACAAATCAGGGACACTATGCAAAAGAGATAAGGTTAGCTAGATTATAGAGATCTGTTTCCCCCACCCGACCGGGCAACGTTTCAGGTTTGTGCGCGTTAAACTTCTGTAACTCAGGTTTCTATTGGCTCCATTACTTGTGCACCTTCCTTTCTTGCAATGCGGCCCGTGCTGCAAGGCTAGAACGACTATAATGTTGATTGCCGAAGAAAGACAAGTGTTCTCCAATGACTGCCTGATATGCCTTTATTAGGGTTATGACTGATCGCGATAAACATGGAACGATTGGCTGATATTGGCTGTTACGATGGAAGATCTTCAATCTTTCGCGTGGGGGGAACGTAAGGACGTTGGGTGTCCCCAATGAAATATATAGGCCAATGCAAGTAGTACTTATTATTTGACCTAACCATGGCAAATCGCTATTGGAGGTTACCTGTAGGCATGCACTTACTCATTCATGTACCACGCGCTCTCAGAACACAGCCTGCCAAAGGGCAGGCATTCAGGCGTCGCCACCGCACCGACTTGAAGCATGTCGTCATTGGCTATTGATCACTGATAACCCCCAAAACACGTGGCCTCGATGCAGAAACGAATGCACGTTCATCTTTGTTCTAGTCGTTTTGTTGCACTGTGGCGCTGTTTGGACCGCTACACTACCAAGACCCCTATTGGATAACTCAAAATATGCCTGCGTACTAGTATGCGGGTGAACCAATACTCCAAGCAGAAAATAGAGTACCATGTTGTGAACCACAGGTTATCTCTCGTGCCCAGCGGTGATGAATAAAAATCTAGTAGCGGCCGATCGGCTAGCCATATTTGGACACGGAAAATCCGAGACCAACCGACCAGGTGTACCACACTTCGAGGAAGCTGTAGCACTCTCGCTGTTCAGACGGTATTTGTACAGGGCCATCTCATTGTTACAACTATTCCTCTGCAGAAGGGCTATATACGGACTATTCCAGTTGATTCCGGTCTCACGAGACTGGGCCTCGAGCTAACCACACCGTGACCCCATCCTCCATTGCTACCATCTTCCTCCTGTTCTCTCCGAATTCTTAGCGGATATGATTTGGATCCGTATGTGGTTACCCAGCCACCAGATAATATTTGTATATAGTTAACTCTAAAAGTACGCCCAGAGAATTTGCACCCGGGTCAATTCTCAAACATATTTACTACCCTTCGTTCGTATAAACTTCGAGACCCAAAAGATTCACACCAAATTAATAAATCCGACCAGAGAGAATGAATTGTAACATAAGTTAGAATGCTATCAATGTTATGAACTATTCCTTTCTCTGCTCGGTGAGCTAAAGGGGTTTGTTGAGAGCTGAAAAGGCTTTCAAAAACCATATTTCAAGGCTACGGTTAGTCTATTACTAACTAAGGGACAACGCAACATATATAGCTATTCGTTCTGCTGTACTAAAGAAACATACTATCACCGCAAACGGCATACTAGTAGGACCCAGCCACCCCGAGACGCTTGATAAACGGGCATAAACAATCGCTTCATCATCCACCGCTTGCGCCAACCAAGCTTGAATGGCAGTGCCGCAGTTACCGGAGCTATCAATGATGACACCGCGGCCGGATTCTCGACAGTAAGGCTGGATCTAGTAGTTCTAACTGTAACCGTATCTGCCTAACGGGCATTTTAGTTAATTACAGTTACACTGCCCCAATAGTGTAGCTTACGTATAGTAGGTGGATTCAGTATATCTTGCCTGATAGAAACGATTTCCGAAGCCTTGCTCTGAACTAAGAGGTTAGAATTGGTGGTTTAACACGTAGATGAGTGACAGAGTGAAACGGGTTAAATAAAAGGTAACTTCTCCTCCGTTGAAATAATTTTCTTGCTTATACGCAGGTTAATAGTTATTTGCAACTTACTGCGAGAGATTCCATCACTGAGCTGACCCCATTTGGGTAGTTTCTAGAAGGCAACGATATTGTAACCCTTGAAGTGGGATTCAATAGCGGCTGAAACCGCTAAATCCAGATCTAACAATGACAGCTTATAAGTTAGTGTTGGGGTAAGCAAGACGATGAAGACTAAATTTTCGAGGTGACGTAAATGTAGGGAAACTGTATTATATGGTGCACATGGTGATGAATGGCAAAGGGTAGCTGTAGGACGCTAGACCATTTCTAGCGCGCAACAATGGACTATCCCTGCCGAAAAAAAGCTGCTTTATCTCGTGCCAGATTTGACGCACGCTGTGCTCAATTTGCAGAAAGGCTAGCTAGTTTACGAGATTAGTTAGAGGGTTAAGATGAGAAAAGGCACTAGCCATTAGGTTCAGACCCTGGAACATCAGCAGTCACTCAAACCTTGCTTCCTATATGTTGTTGAAATGTACTGATTTCTAGAAGCTTGTATTCTCAAGTACAGGTACATTCGTGATCTTATATATACGGTATTTGGAGTATGTCTTGTATGTCTTGTACGCATGCATGCGCACTCAGCTGGCATCTCCAGCTGAGTCTGGAATGACCATCATCTTAGGGAGATTATGCATCAGCCCAACTGAAGCCATACGCCAGAGAGATAGACCATATATGCAACATATGTTGCATTTATAGTCCTGACCGAGCTGAGGGCATTCGGTACGTACTTTAGAGCGCGTTCGGTTGCACCTCGAAAGTCGAATTTACCACACAAAATTTGAGCCTCATGAACTCAGATGAAAAAAACTAACAGCTGGTTGTGACCTTAAGCTTCAAAACTTGGTTTTCAACTTTTACCTCTGGAGGTGTTATTGCCAGAACTCACTGTAACAGCAAACACCCTTCTCCCAACACCACAACATATTTATTAAAGTGAAAGTGCTTTTTTTTCTCTATCATTTGATATAATTTTTGTATTGAGAAATTGCTGGGTGAGTAGAAGCAATAAATAACCTGTAGCGGGGTTAAACCCCACCAAAAGTTCACCCCACAATCACTTTTGAATGTTGGTTGCTACTGATTACAAACTGCACAATTTTAAAAATTGGGCAACTGAATGCACCCTTAGTCTAAGCATACGATCCTCCCCTTCATATCGTAACATATGTACGGGGTTCAGGCAGTAAAATATCGGACGTTCCTAACTACGTCTTCTCCTAAACTCATCATACACGATTAAAGATGATTGATAGTACTTAACCTAGGGCCTCCCCCAGTCCACACCCGCACACACATTACTTACTTGAAACTCCGCGTAGCTAACAGCCCAACGTCACACACAGGTTCGCCAATAGCCATGCTGTGACAAATTTTTGGAACAGAAATAAAGCCATACTTGAGTATAACAATTGACTATTGAGGGGTTGGTGCAGTGATGGCGTTCATGGATTTCGTAATATCATGAATCGACACTAGCACCCTATTATCGAATACACAATCACATACCTTCTCAAACTTCCTACACCGATGAGTATTCGAAAAGTCAGGAAATGGTTGTTTGAGCCCCTCAACCCATGAATACGTAATCATGGCTATTGCAATCAGCGTCTATACACTATCGCACTCAACTTCAGTACTCACAAACGTCGGAATCGCACATCAGCTCTACACGTAGCATATCTATACAATGGTCGACATGAAGTTCCAGTATTTCAGCCCCATCTTCCCATGCTCCGCCCTTGTCTTTATAGTAGTCCTCGTGGGTTTTCTTTCTCAAAAGATCCAGACAGTGGAGTTGGTGAATCACCTCAACTGCTCCAACGCATTACCCCCGGCACCTTTTGGTGAATTCGGCGGGAAGGAAACTGCAGCTTCCGATTTATTCATCTGATCTAGTGCTTCTGGTGGGATTGCGACGATATAAGTGTCGGTCAGAGCATTCCAGGCGGCGTCGACAGCTAGCGATGGCGGCCCTTTGTAAGGTGTCTTGGTCCAGAGACCGCCTTGAAATTGGACATTTTCATACTCGAGGACGTCCCAAGCACTCGCTAGAGGGCTTCAGCTCGGGGTGCAACGTCTGATCAAGGCGTATACTCACAATATATCTCATTTCGCTCATTGCTCTCCCATTTTTTAATATTACATTGTAACTTTATCACTGCAATGGCGCCCAAGGAGTAGCCCATAATCAAGGCTCCGTGCAGTGCCCACGGCCACAATATTTAAACAATTAGTCTTTTCCTATTGCTGTACCGCACTTCGTCATTTAAAGAGATAGACTCGTCCGAATTGGTCTGTTCTGTGAGGGGTGCGTACTCGTCTTTCGCCATGTTGCTTGCAACGTATGAATTGTAAGAGTGGAGAAAATTTGGGATATTATGAAAGATCCTACATGTAGCTATGGATGATATCTCTAACTGCCCGTTGTTCACATAATGGTCAGGCGAAAATGAACGGAGCCTAGTGGTTCGAACTGTTATGAGATTTCTGCTTTGTAGGTACATGTGAGATTCCGTTTATCACAGGCGGGCCAGAATCGTGGTACTAATACAAGATTATGATATCGTGGATGTACGTAATATTGAACAAATCGACTAGGACCGTAAGAATTCAGAGGTAAGAATGTCAAGACCCATGCTAATTATCGCTGAAACAGCTCCCATCTGCTAAGGTACTATGTTTCTCTGCAGGTGAGCGAGTCCAGAGCGTTCGATTTGACTGTAAAACGTTGAGGTGCGAGGTTTAGGATTCCGGGTTGTTTTAAGCTATATGTTGTATGCGCTAAACCGCTATAGCTATCCAAGCTGTTGAAACGTTATAAGAAAAGTTCAGTACCATAGTTACATCTGCGCGCACGCCTATATATTCATGTGAAAGCAATCAAGTTCAGATAAATTTCATTAAGCTGCTAGCTGCCGCACCCAAGAAACACTCCTTCCCGAAACCAATTAGCATGTTATGCTTTCGCTCTGCATCCAGAAAACGTAGACCCGTTGTATTTTGCAGCCATCGTACTTACGCCTCGACCTTTTCCGATCGATGAAGAGTGCCTACCGTCGAGCGTACTTACCAACCTTACCAACAGTAAGTACTAATTAGGTGCAAACAACATTTTAGTATACCGAGTGGACAACCTAGTCACAACTTCAAGTGTCGGGTAAAGCGTTTGTATCTACATTCCCTATCAAGGTCAGGAGTAAGGTTTGTCGGGATGTAGGACCCGATAGAGTGGCTTAATGGGGAGATATCCTATGTACATGGTATCAATATCTGGAGTAAATCGACAGGGAAATCATTGTTCCACGGCAGCTACGTACTGAGGATACAAGCGAGGGCGGTATATTTCAGCGCGGGTGAATAGATTTATCAGACTGGATGCGTATCTCTAAAGGTGCCGGCGTATGCATGAATCTCTTCATCGCTGCGGATGAAGAGTTTTCACAGATATCTCCGGATTCGTGAATCAGATTCAAGGTTGCAATGGCCTGAGAGGATATTCTGCTTCGAGTAAGTTCAAAAAGGTGACCTAGGCATAACTCAATCAGAGCAGAATTTTCAACTCGAAGCAATGTGCAATGCCTTCTCCGAGCGTATCATCACACTACGGATGACGAGAATATTGGGGGGAAAGCATGGGACTCACCAAGAAGCCATTGAGTAGCCGAGATCCTCCTAAACGCAGCATCCTAATCACCTGGCAGCGACTATATATTCCAGGACAAATATACTAAACCCTAAATCTTCGATCAACAATATCAAACAATCCCCACACAGTAGACAAATACAACACATTGAATGCGGCCTTCTACTTTCATCCTCGCGGGCCTTAGCCTTCTCGCCTTCTCGCCGGCAGCACCTGTTGGTTAGTTGTCCCTTATTTCCAAGCGATATTATTCCAGGGTCTAATGACTTCCGAATCCGTCGTGAAGAAGCTGCCGCTGCCACCGCTACCAAGCCCTTCGATAAATACACCTTTAAATACCCTGGATGGCTAAAATACTCCCCCATCAAGTTCTCGTATCTCTCGTTTGAGAAAGGCAAGGAAAGCGAGGAAGGGACCGTAAAACGCCGCGATACCGCCAAAGAAGAATCCTCGGGCTCTGAATCTCAGGGTTCAAAGGCCGATCTTCCGCCAGCCAAGCCGTTCACCCACGTCTTCACGGACTACGCAAGTGCCTTCAATTACACTTCAATAACCCCTTCAAGAAGTACCTGTTCGACTACAAGAAGCCAAAGCTAGAAGCAGACGACACGGCTATTGCCTAAGAGATAACTCTTGAGGTGGGACGAGAAAGACGCAGCCCGAGCGTCACATGTTGTGGGTAGGTTATGGTCTGGGAGAATTGATGAAGTCGGTCATGTACTAGCAAGAATTAACGCATTAGAGGCCTAAAGTGTTCCACGAAACTTGAATATGTACCAATATCGCCGTGATAGATCATGCTCAAACATAACATGAGGCCTGGCGTGACTGACTTTGGTGGATTCGCTTTGAGCAGGTCACTCGAGTGTGGCGCCGATATATGTTACTGATTCCGTAAGCAGGTTATAATTACCATAGAAAGAAAACTGATTTTTCATGCTCATGCAGCATGCAACGCTTGCGGAATGTTGGCGTTGAACAAATTAAAGCGTATGTACCTTGCTGGATACCCATGAATTCCTCTAGTGCAATGATGAATAAATAGCTGGGAAATGTATGTGGAGAGTTCTGTCTTTTACACAGCAAGGCTGCGCATGAAGTGGCAATGCAGTAGGGAACCGGCCAGTAAGGATATTAATAATTAGCGCATCTCACGCCCGGGCGCCAGTGATACAAAGAGCCTCTCGGGTACAATGAGCCGAGCATCCAAGAAGCAAAAGCTCCTTGGTGAACAGAACGAGGTTACATGCACAACAAATGCCAACCCTAGGTCTTGCATGGGGTCACAATGAATCGGTCAAAAACTAGCAAATATGTATGTACGCGACGCCCGGGCGTTGGAACTTGACTATAGAATTTGGGATTGCGTGGTAAAGACCATCAAGAACGCCTTCTCATTCGGCGTTTCGTGGACCGAGCTCGAGCGCCCGAGAGTCATTTGAGGCATACTTATTAAATGGGATAGAGGAGCCTGCTATGGGTACTTGGTGGAAAATATGAATTGTATATAAGACTATCGTTCCGACGGACACAATGGCCAGCTTCAGTGAGCCCTAAGTATCAATATCAACTCAGACATCTCGACGCCCCTCCCCCCCGGCTGTGTATCTTCCAAAACACATATTCCAGTGTCAAATGTCATCCTACGGTTCCTCTACATCCTTACCTGCTTCAATTGTAGCAGGCTCATGTCCGCCATCTCGAGGTATACAAGAATGCCCAATTCTGTTGTCTAATCTGCTGAAGAAGATCCCTTAGGATCGAGAGTAGAGCAGCATGAGAATGCCGCGCAAACGGCACATACATCTTTTATGGTAAAAAGATGGTTAGATCAGAAAGCGAACGAAGAGGGGGTAGTAGTTTATTGGACACCACGGTGATGGGTTCTAATTTACTCAGGGTGTTCTGTGGCTGGGCCAATAAGTGGATCGATCACTACAAGAGAGGTCGGAGATCGATCCCAGGCGTGGTACTCTTTGGTGGGAAAGCTCGCAACTTGTTTAGTCGTGTTTTATGTACCCTACCTTGCTATTGTATGACTGCTATGTGCCTTGGTCACAGCCAATCGGCATGGACACTACCCAAAGCCACACAATAGCCAAGAGACAGCCAATTCAAAATTGACGTCATTATCTATAAGAATAATTCACGAATGGGACCTGTTTGTTTGTTTGTTTATAATCATTTTGCATTCACCCCGAAGGGGTGCCCAGCTAAGTTACCATAAGCCGGCCGACCACTGGTGGTCATGGCATTTGAATGAACATTTTTATACCCCTGTCCATCGGAAACTTCCTGTCCATCCATCGGCTAAATTACGGCCAAACTAGCTCACATAACACCTACTTCTGACTCATGCAAAGTCGTTTCCTCCCACTTCCCGCTACCCAATGGAGGGCACTAGGCCACTGACCCACCAAGCCCACCCCCCTTACTAATCATTCGTATGCTCAACCTGTGGTGAGTTTGACACAGGGAACTCGTGGTGCAACATCAACTTGTGCAACACAAGGAGTCTGCTTGGGTAGAGGAGTGGCGCCGGGATTCGAACCCGTAACAATGAGCATAGTGGTGGCAAGACCAAGCCACTACACTACGGGGCCACTCCGAATGGGACCTGTGCGGACCATCCACCCTACCATCCGTCCAAGACTTTTTTGCCGCCGTGAAAATATGCTCAAGGTGAAAATTGCAATTGCTGAAAAATTAGAAATTGCCACGCGAGTCAGTGCAGAATAATTATATTGAGAGAGATGTCGGTTCTACGTCAATAGAGTCGCTCTGGGGATAACTATATCTGTCGCTTTGCGCCTTTCGACAGAAGGGTCTGCGCAATCATGATGTTTGAAATACCTACCTTGCCTGCTCCTTTGAGAGGGGAGGCATGGTACGTACCACCACACCGTTAGCTCCAAGTTTTTTGGTAGGGTGGAATAGTAATGCCAATGCGACGAGCCGTCTCGAGATGATGAGAGACACGACGGCCCCAAACGCATTCTCCGTAACTCAAAAAAGTTCACAAGGCATAACGAGACGTCGTGAATTTAAAGTCACTATGTTCCAGCTCCCACTTTTATGGAACGAAAGGAGAGTTTGCTTCTTCACCCTTATCACCTGTACAATACCATACCACCGTACTAGGGTATCATGAGAATCATCTGTAACCAGGAGGCACAATATTCTGCCCTCAGGAACTGTGAATTGTATGAGGTGCATATGAGCATGAGATCATGGCTGCGTATTACGGAATTGTCTGAGAATATCTGTTGAGAACCGTGTATATAGACTATGGTACGGAGAGAAGAGAGAAGAAAGACTCGGTATTTATAGAAAATCTTCGGGTATATCTTCGGATATGCCGGCGCCCTATTTCCACTCGCCAGGATACCCGGGTATTCAACAATATCGACCACAGCTATTAGTTGAGCTTGGACAACTAAGGGTGTTCACGGTGCTGTAGTGATACTGCAAGGCGTAGGATATTCTATAGGGTGTAGATAAATTGAAAATTGTATGCCTGACTGCAGTGTCTCGTGAGACGTCTTGAGCCAGGCTGGAGTAATCTCGAGCAACCTACGAGTCGCCTCGATACGCCCCCCTATCACTGGTGGTGAATAGATTTGCCGATCTGTGTGTATATGTATATGTGCGATTCGGAAATTAGGGATGGGCAGCACAGAAATCCGAGGCGCCGGCTGGTCAGGCAACTCGCTGATGTTGAGGCCTTTATGGATACCATTGAGATGCCAGACGATCCGTAGCGATTCGTGGCTGACCCGGCTCTCCTACTGGACCGGAACATGTCCAATTAGACCTAAAAAACATGTACAGAAATAATCCTCTCGACTAGACTACCCAAATGGGATACGTTACCTATCTTTAGTTAGTGAGGCTTGTGCATTTTCACAGACAACTGTGCTTCGTTTACAGGAAAAGTCTTGGATACGCATTAGGATTTGTTGCATTCTATAATGAAGACGAAGTCTCTTAATCTATCTAAGGGTACAGTCTATGCCTTTATATACATGGAGAGATGGAGATCCGGCGGAGATGATGGAGTAGGGATCAAAGCAGCAGATAGTGTTACGATATGGAAGTTGGGGAGAACCGTGTGCGTGTATTCTATGGTACAGAGAAGAGAGAAGGAAAAAGACTCGAGATATACAAGAGGCATCAGCCCCTGCAGCCGTGACCGTGTATCAGACCTGTAACATCATGTACATCTGTAACAGATAGCGAGTAGCGAATAACGAGTGAGTAATCGTGAATGAGTCTACGTGTTTGAGTCTACTCGGTAGCGCCCTCATTCCAGACCTTACAGTAACAAGATTACTGTTACTATATGATCTGAAAGGAAGTCGCCGATACTGAGATCGCCGAATTGACTCACAGGCTACGCACTCACAGTCGTAGACTCATCCACGGGTTTTCACTCGCCACCGCCACTGGTATTTGCAATCGCAAGCTTCTATAGACTTCCATGGAGTTCCAGGCCTTCATGTATATAAAGACCGAGCTTCTCCCTTAGATAGTAGAATAGACTTCATCCGCTTTACATTCGTAACAATTACAAACTTAAGCGAGCGAGTGACATCCGGTGTACATACCATTGCCCCTCCAACTTTTTGGTTCGCAATATAACTAAGACTACTCGTTACACCTCATTTTATCCTTAGCTTCTGTATGGTCTGTTAAAATACTTAGGGGCCACATCTATCGGGATACAAGGTCTTGCTCGCATAGTATCGTAGAAGCGCTGCTGCAGAGGAGAGAAAACTGTAATGTATATAGCCTTAAGTATAGAGAAAACTAGAGATAGTTATATATAAGTGCGGTGAAGATTATGCCTCGCCTTTGCCTTGTACTGGTGCCTTAGCATACCTAATAAAACTAAAATCTCTGTATGAGTCTTACACAAGCCTTAGGGAATGATTATGTATGGCATTTGGGATGGTTCTCTAAAGATGATAGCCAGATTTTAGTTTTTATAAGGCTTAGCACTTTTATCGTACCCCTATACGTGTATATAGTATATATACTACCCCTCACCACTCAGCAGCAGCAGCTTAAAACTCGGGTTAGAAGAAAGTGGCGAATACCATCCGTGATTCCTACCGCCTAAAGAGACAAACAATTAGAAAACAGCACCACCTCGGCTGCCGGAATAACGCTGTAATGGATTGACAGGCTATTTTTACTAACTCTGTTACAAAATACCTATAACGAAGGCAATTCGAAAGTATGCAACCTAAAGCCATAGCATAGCATAAGCAGCACGTGCCAGGCAAAGAGCAGCGAGCAATGAGGCCTTTCTAATAGATGTAACATCAATTCCTATCGCCTGAAAATGAATTCCCTTAACAGAAAAGTAATTCCCTGAGCATAAATGTTAGAAGTACCAACCCCAACTCCTCTAATATCACTAGAATTGTCTATAACATCCGCCTCGTCAAGAATAATAAAACAGCAACAAACATAAACAACGCCAGCGCTAGCAGCTTCAAGGCCGAGTCCAATGCTAGAGGAAACAAAAAGTAGAGAAGTACTGGCCCATGATCACGAGCACCAACTCTTTTGATGAATACAAACTGACGTCACGACTGACCGACCGTCTATCATCCGTTTCTGTATTCGCACATGTCGTACGACATGCTCCGGCAAATCTTGTTGTATTGGAGTATTGGAGTGGACGCACTTGCCCGCAGTCATGATGGTGGTTCACCAACTGTATCCCTTTCCTCCCATAAAGCCCATCGCATGGCACCTGTCCTTAGGCTTCCACCAGCATGCATTTACAGAAGATTTTTATTGTATCTGGATTGGTGTAGCGCGATATGCGTTACTGACCGGGTTCTACAGTGTAACCGCGCGATTTAATGTGTAGTACTCTACTAACCACCACACCAGTGACTAGTGGGACATGGATCAAAAATTCTAGAGAAACACACGAGGAGAATCTCAATATAGACATGCAGCATATCAGCCATCAAAGGACGGAGACAAGATAGCGTGACGTCACTAACATGTCCAAGCTACGTACATATACACATAATGCAGTGAGATACACAATAGACTCCGACCTTGTAATCGACAAGGAAGCAAGCAACCAAGAAAGTCGAAGCCAGAACACCATATGATGATGACTAATGAAAAAAAAGAATCAGTACACAGTACTCCAGAGAAATGAAAAATAATGGAAAGGAATTCCCCACGCAAACTCCTAGTAATTCAAAATCAGGTCCAGTTTCTGTACTCCTTCATCTGCAAAAGATCCGACAAGCTCACTAAGAAATACTAATACTTCTCCACCATCTCACTACATTCCATTGTAGTTGTATCCAACGCGGCCACCGTTAGCATAGCCCCCCTTCAACCCAATCGCCCATAAAGCCCCCACATCCCCTTCTTCCCCTTCCCCTTTCCCTTCTTCCCACTCCTAGCCCTCTCATGACTGGCCCTAAAAGCCTTCCAACTGACCTCCCTCTGCTCCCAATCACTAATCTGCCTCGTAAAAAAGTCCCAGGCACGGCTTTCCTCCTCGAGCGCCTCCCCCTCCGCCGCTCCAGCAGCACTCGAACTTCCCCCGCCGCTACTCTCCCCGCCAAGCACCCGCCGCACCTCTCGCACCTCGGCCTCCTCTGCTGCCCGGCGCGCCCGTCGCGCGGCAACGTTGAGATACGCCTGGGACTGGGACTGGTTGGATAGCGAGGGCCAGGAGGCAACGTTGTAGGTGTGGTGTGTTGGGATGGGAAAGGTTGCGGTGGAGGCGGAGGGCGGAATTAGAGAGGTGTAGGTGCGCGGGGTGTAGGTCGGGGGGACGGAGGAGGTGTAGGAGGGGGCGGCTGAGCGGAGGGAGACGATGTCGGGATCCTGGTCTAGGTAGGAGGGAGGCGGGTGGTCGGGGATTTGGGGCATCGTGGATGGTGTCGGTGTTGTGCGTGTTGACGGGGAGGAGGGGTGAAGCAGGCGAAGTAAGGCGAGACGAAGTGGCGGTTCCCAGTGCTGCTCGTGTGCTCCGCGGGACGTAGACCGGCTCAACGAGTGGGAGGGAGGGGGTGTTTAAGCTGCGAGCTAGCTGCAGACGGTCGCTGTGTGCCCAGACCTGGCAGGGGTGCATTGCGAGACAGACTACGCACTTTCAAGACAATATGCACTGCCCTGCTGGAGGGGAGATCGTGGAACGGCTGATGCGCTGGAATCCGAGGATGGAATGGCCTGCAGGTTCTGGCGATCGGGAGTAATACGCCAGGCCCAAAGCGCAGGAAAAAGCAATTATCTCTCTCTAACATTCAGAAATAGCCGCCTCGCCGTGTGCGACAAGCCACAGATTGCGCTGGAGCGGGGTAGCCAAGGATGAGGTGGCACCGTGCTGCACGTGATCGCCAAGACACTGGAGGATTGCGTGCCCCTGAGGAAGCTACAAGTACCACGCCTCTACCCGCACTCCCAGGAACAATCATCCATCGCTTCGTTTGCTCTCGCCAGCTTCACTTACCTGTAGCCACTCCAGTAAGTGTGGGCTTCTCTCGCAGGTGTCGGTGTCGCGTGCTCACCTCTCCAAGCCGTGTGGTACAATACGTCCTTGTACAAGCAGGGCACACGCACAGTGTCTCGGCCTGTGTTCTCGAAATTCCAAAGATCGGGTTCCGTTCGTTCGATGCTCCGGTCCGCCGAGAACAGTAGCTTGTTTAGCTTCGCGGCTACCCAAGCCGGCCGGAGAACCGCGTACGTAAGGCCGAGTGTTCCCGCTCGGCAAAACTTGGCGTGACAGATGCAGGGGATACCGCGGTTGGCAGGCATGGAATTGACGTCTGTTGATGGAAAGAAAGGCTGGGAGGGTGGACCTTCCGTTTAAGTTAATATGGGCAAGTCTGGTATGACAAAAATTCAAATTCGAACGATGATGACTCCATCATGTCTACTCCAAATGAGTCCAAACTGAATCAATCACTACAGCACAAGGCAGAATACCAGTATCATTTTTAAACCAGCGAACCCAATAAGTTGATGCATCATTTCTCCGGACTCTGGCATTTTGCGGAAGCACATAGCCGTTCAATCTAATCAGCTGGGAACGGCGGTTATCAGTGTGAGACGGAGGGGTCACATATGCCGCCCAGAACCTGGTGACAATTGATGATTCCACGCGAGAAGCACCTTGCATATGCATATCTATCGGTGTTTCCGGCAATCCTGTGCAGTTCTGTGCTGTAAACCGTACTATAGAAGACTACAGATCAATACAACATCAGGGCGAAGGTCTTCTTACGGCAGTCAGACGTTAGTATCACAATGTTATACAGTCGATCCTGTTTTCTGCATCTGTACACTTGTGCTGCAACCTCACAATTGGATATGCATCTGTGGTTTTGGACTCGCTATTGCCCCATGGCTTGCGAAGGACGATCTCTTCACCTTTTTTGGCGCCCTAGTTACGATATCCCAAGAGCGTTCCCCCCTATCCCTTCGGCTTTTGAGGCTATTCCATGCACACTTCCGCCCAGGTATGCGAATCGTGATCACATGTCGCTGAACTCGACATTGCCTAACCAAGGCGTTCAGAGGACAACCTTCTACTGAGTTTGCTCCCCATTTTCACAGCTCATGTCAAGGCGACGATTCAACCCCGCGCTGCCCTGCCTTCATCTTATGCGTTGTTTTCTCTAATGTTTCTAGCTGTGGTTTGTATAAACCCTACAGCGGCATAGCAAACTTCGCACATGATGAATTCCTCACGATTAAGGCAAAAGGGAGAATGTGCGCCATTGCCAGTTGGCCAGCCTTACTATTGTATGAGCTCTTTCCAGCTTTGATAGGTTGACACTCCCTACAACAATGAATTTGTGGGACAAGTTGGTTGACTCGGAGTTTCCAGTCTGTGGTTTTCCTTATGGTAGGCAGCAAACCCAGGTGTACGTCGAAGTCAACCCAGTGCTAATTAAGGAAGATACCACGGCTGCGCTATACCCCCCGGCCGGTATAAATACTTAACTACAGGTACATAGGGTGCAGTACCGAGAAGTGGGCAGACTCGAGATTCTGCTCTTCCAGGGCAGCATAACAGCCGGGGGTCATCTTCTGACGAGGTGCCGTGGGTCCATACCGCAGAAGATGCTGCGTATCCGAAGCTGAATTGTGCCACTATCACATTGAGGCGGCATTTTTCGGGTTCTCCGGTATGTATCGCCGTATCTCACCCCCAGATTTTGCCAGAGTTTTCTTTTAAGGCTCGCAACTAACTCAGGTTTCAACTACGTCGAGTGAAGTGCTGTGAGTCAGAAACAGCCATCCCTCATTTCCATGTTTATCGCTTCTACTTGTACTGCTCTGCCCAAATTCTATTGGTGTGTGAGGCAAAAACACCTCTACTACGCGTGAGACCTAAAGTTCGTTTCAGCTCAATGCTGCGCGCGACAAATGCAAGCCACCCAGCCCCATTTTGCCCCCAATTGGACAATTCAGGAAGCTCATGCGCAGGGTTCCCAGAGTATGGTGGAGAGCAGCAGCAGGAATCCCATGCTCGAAAGGAGAGCTGCAGAGGATCTGAGGGAAAGGCAAACGGATTCTAAACCCATTGTGAAGTCTGCTCTAGAGCTGTTATGCTCGGTTCAAAAGTAAAGCCCAAAGTAATAGGTATTCACCATCTCTCCTCCGGGACCGCACAACGGGGGAACATCACCTCGACCTTCGCAACTGCTATATTCGAATAGAAAATCTCGTCGGTCACGCCCTGTCACGCCCTTTTCTGCCCTGCGTTGTCGAAGAGAGTGCGGAATAGTGCACTTTTTAATGCTAGCACATGGGCATAAGCTTGAAGCTTTCTAGAAGGTGTAGAGGAAATATGACGCAAACGTAGGAAGTGTAAGTCCACTAGGCACGCCATATATGCAACCCTAGCGCTAGTGCTGCGTCATGCGGCTAATCGGTCACCTCTGGTTTGCCAATCACGTCACACCATCGTCTGGTGAGGCTTACCTGTCAAAGACAGTGTAGGTACAGCACAGTAAGTAGAGTTGAATCGTTCGCCGGCTCAAGGAGATGAGCATTGCTCTAGTGAGATGGATGTGATGCGAAATGCAATGGAGCAGTCCGCCTTGGATGCGAAGACCTGCTCTCGTGCCCAGAGTTTTCGTCGGTCGAAGGAGATGCTGGTTTGCGAGCACAGCGAAGACCGTGGCTGAGTATATCAACCCCCGTTTCCCCCGACCTAATGATCCCGACAAAATTCGACACGCTTCTACATAAACACCATTGATAGTTTCGCTTCAACACGCATGCACACTATCAGACGTCTCTCCGGCGCCTGGGCAAGCTCTCAAACTCTCTCAGACCCGGAGCCTACACCAACAAAACATCAACATCGACACCGCCACCGCCACCACTGTCACCAAAAGAACTACGAAGTTCTCCCTCTCGGTGGAAACCGACCCATCGCCTCGGCTACAACAGCCGTAGATCGCATGACCGTTTCGTCTGACCGTGAGCTCCGACGAGAACGCAAACGTAGATCAAAGTCAAGAGAGCGAGGATCGACGACAACAAAATCGCGGGAGTCCACAACGTCGCTGGGTTCGGAAAAATCGGCAAGGTCGAGTAGATCTCATAAATCCAGTAGTAGTAGCAGAAAGTCGCGAGAGGTCACCGGGGAGAGTTCGGACACCAAGAAAGGCATGATGCATGGGTCATCTGCGTCACCGAAAGAGGATGCAGGGGGTGTGCCGATCGTGGCGCCTGCGATGGAGTCGCCGGGAAGCATCTCCTCCATCTCGTCGTCTTCTGCGTCCTCGCCCACTAGGAGTTCTATGGGCATAGTGATCTCTGGGGAACGAACGCGACGAGGAACAAACGATAGTGGTGAGCCTTCTCCCATGATGACTCGAAATATATATTGACGCGGCGCAGAAGCAAGCATACCGATCATCACAGCTACCCCGCCAACTCCCTCCCCGCTCGAACAAGCCCGCCACAGAAACAGCCACCCCCTAGCACCCCGCACCCAGGCATCCCCGCCCTACCCCGCCACCCCACCCGTCTCGTCCCCAAAAATGGAGTCCCGCACCGGCGACTACATCGCCTACCACCAGCCCGCGCAACCCCGCCCCACCTCCCCCCTCGGTATCCACCCTGCCCTCCGCACCGGCTCCCCCCGCCCACGTGCATACACCACCCCCTCCACCACCTCCTCCCCGCCCATCCGCCCCGTCGAAATCGGCTCCTCAGACTCCATCCCCCACCGCCGCACAAGCAAAAATGAAGACCCATACCTCCTCCTCCAACGCTTCGACACAATCCTCATCATCGACGACTCCGCGTCCATGACAGCACACTGGTCCGCCACCCGTGCCGCTCTCGAAACTGTCGCCACTGTCGCTGTCAAACACGACAACGACGGAATCGATATTCATTTCATGAACCACCCCGAACACTCCGCGCTCAACGTCAAGAGCGCCGTCCACATCCGCCGTCTCTTTTCGCAGGTTGAACCGGCCGGGTGTACCCCCACCGGCCAGTGTCTCGATGAAATCCTACGCGAGTACATAGACCGGTATGCGGCGTCTAAGGCCCCCGTGTCACCCTCCTCCTCCCCCTCCTCGCAGCCCAAAAGAGTGCCGGTGAAGCCGCTAAATATCCTCGTCCTCACCGACGGCGAGCCAACGGATGATCCCGAGTCAGTTATTGTGTCCGCGGCTAGGAAGCTGGAGATGTTGAATGCGCCGCTGCATCAGGTTGGGATACAGTTTTTGCAGATTGGGGATGAGGAGGGGGCCAGGGAGGCGTTGGAGGAACTTGATGATGCCCTCGAGGGAGTCTATGGGATTAGAGATATGGTTGATACGACGAGGTATGTTAAGGATGGGGAGGAGATTAGTGGGGCTTTGTTGTTGAAGGCGATGGTTGGGGGGGTTAACCGGAGATTAGATCGGCGGCCTCTGTGAGCGAGAACAGTGGCTACCAGTGGGTTGAGATGTCTCCTTTCTTTCCTTTCGTTTCTTTTCGGTTTCTTTTGGCTTTTTTCTTGTTCTTAGCGAGGAGTACTGCGTTCGGTTGGGCTACATATGACTGTGATGATGATTACGACTAATATGTAATGACGATAATGAGTCTACATTGATCATGATAATATATTTTTTCTAGTTTTTTTGGTTGGTTCTTTGGTTTGCTTAGATACTAGTAGTTTGCTGATTTGCTGTTCTTTGAAGCTCTCCTCTCTCATGACTAGCCCGATGCCAATGTTATTATTTGTAAGAGAACGAGTAGCCGCTCCGAGCAAAAAGGAGAGAGTTACACACAGAGAGTAGCAAGAGAACTCAAGACGTCCCGTCTCATTGGCCATTATAGTTGTGACATAACACTATGGTGGGAGGGAGTACAAAAGAGCGACAGCCGCAGTTTTCTAGCCTGGGGCGTTGATGTTTATTGCACCAATTGAGAACTACAGGTTTCGAACCTGCATCTAGTATTTGTTGCATTATGCATTACTAGCTAAGCTAGATTAAATCTTTTTCTCAGAAAGCCCAGTCCTTGATAGTGCAAGAAAAGTTTCCAACAATCCGTCCGGTCAATTCGTTAGTGATGTCTGAGACTGTAGTTCCTGATATCAGATTCCAACAGCTGTACTCTAATTCACCATCGGACCCCAGCAGAACACCGAATCAGGACTGTGTCAAATATATACCGTCTCGGATAGTCCACTCTATTATTATACTCCAAAATTACAAACCCCGAGAATATACTACATCTGTCACTACAGGTACATATAATACACCACATCCTACAAGGACGCCAGCAACGCTGCCTATCGTCCACACCGATTCAGAACAACCTCCTTAACCCTATGCAGCGGCTCGTAGATCTGCTTGTACTGGTACGAAGGCTTCTTGAGATCTCCAATCTAGGTAATATTAATCTTCCCATCACCAAAATCATTGTCTAAACCACACGCGTCAGCTCCTCATCCAACCCTACCCCGGAAGTATACTCGCTTACCTCGAACATTTGCAAACCCATCAGGCTCAAAATCACCCGGCGGGCTGGTATTTGGCGAGTCCTGAGGGATGACCATTCCGTACGTGCTGATCGGTTCGATGACATTAACGAAGACATTTCCCTCGATAATCACCTTGGCGAAGTTGCGCGAGTGGATCCCCTGCGCCGTGATATCCTGATAGTAGTTGTTGAAGATGTGAGCATGTGAGATTGAGGTTGCAAAGTAGAATATGCCTGCAAACGTACTCTAGTACGCCGTAGATGATATTATTAATCTCATGTTGCTCACCAAAGCTACAATAAAGTGCTATTCCAAACTAACATTGTTCTGCTGCCCACATGGATCAAATTATTGGATATTCAGAGACTGCCCGAAGCATGCCCTGGGACAGTAAACATACAGAGAGGGCACAAATCCGGTCTCTGCCCCACACATCACGCCGCTCGGCATCCCATATGGTGTCTAGTCTGGCGTCGATTTAAGTAGGACGGTCGCTTTCGGATCAATCGTTGTCCTTATTCCCGGGTTGGACATTGTGAATCGGGAAGCTACTCGTCAAATAAGCTTAGTGGCTGCCACCCATAGAGGCTCCTTGTGTGGGGTAGAGTGGCTTTAGAACAGAAATTAACCCCTAGGAGTTTACTTGGGTAATCTATATCTAAAACTCGCTCAGCAATTAAGCCTTTGAGTCTGACGTAGAGTAGAGTACGGAAAGCTTACTTCATGGATATTCCTCTACTGAGATTTTAGGCTAATAGTAAATCGGGCCCGACATTCTATTGAGATCCGTAAAATCTCTTCGAGGGTCTTTGCTATGGCATTCTCGAGTGAGACCAGGGGTGTGGCTTATGCCCGGCGCAACTCTACCAAATCACGTGCTCGCCTCACCGGATGTCCGGCTCGTGTTTTGACCGAAATGAGCAAAGTTGATGATGCTTTATTTCACGCATATCGCAGTACTCTAGAGTACATACAATTTCCCTGGGAGTCACAAAACACTGTCCTACATCCAATTCCGTTTGCGGCGAGCGGCATGGACCGTCGGCAGCACTGCGTCAACGGCTTGCAGGCCGAGTAGTTACATCTAAAAACAGGATGAACGGGACGAAGGATTGAAAGTTGCGATATGGCAGACAATACGCTTAAGCTGGAGACGAGGCCAGTCTCACTGAACAAGAAGCATCTATAGCAAGAACATGATACAGGTTGCCCCTGCCCAGGCTTGGCTCCAAGATCGGGTTGCTCCTTTGTTTTGCGCGCGGAGATCAATAGTAATTGACTAATACTAGCCGAACAGCGGCAGGCAATTGAACGTCAGTCCCGAAACTCTATGGCTCCTCCTCGCTGCTGCTGCACTGTGAATATCTGCATCGTTGCAATTCCTGCTCAATTTATGCTCACTCCACTTGGTTAGTTAGCATAACTAGAGTTCTTCGATCTTGGCAATTTGTGTGTGTGCCTTGCAGTCGTACCTGACGTACGTACATGACGTCATTTCCTCAAATCGGCTACATTACTATCACCAACCTAAATATCCCGTCGCTATTCCCGTTCTCTTCTCTCCAGCTTGTCCCGCTACAACACTAACTAACTGCCCCGACGACACTGCTGACATAATGTCGAGCCGTCCTTCCTCACGTCCGGCGGGGGAACACTCCGACCTCTGCGAAGGCCACTTCTCAGGCAAATCCGGCCACAGTAACCACCCGCATCTCTTCGCCATTAAAGTAAAGCTGGTACACAGCAAACACGCATGGGGAAAGCTCAAAAACGTGTTCAACCCGAACCACCGCCACGATGAGCCGCACGAAAAGGAAATTGACGCCTGGAGAGAGGAGGTTGCAAACTCACATCGATACAACAGTTTTGCGCCTGTTACAATTGGAAACGATGTTAAGTGGTATGTCGACGGGAGAGACTACTTCTGGGCCGTCAGCGTGGCGCTGGATAACGCGAAGGAGGTCATCTATATTGAGGATTGGTGGCTAAGTCCTGAGTTGTTCTTGAGGAGACCGCCGTCCGAGGCAAAGGAGTGGAGGTTGGATCGGGTTTTGAAGAGGAAGGCGGAGGAGGGGGTTAAGATATTTGTCATTGTTTATAAAGAGGTAGGTAAGTTCGAAAACAAATGATGAGCAGCGCTAACGATGGGATAGGTAGAGCACGCCTTGACATGCAATAGCGCGCACACCAAGACCGCTCTTGAGGAATTGTGTCCACGGGGCCAAGCGGGTCACGGAAATATCTATGTGATGCGACATCCCGATCACGACCCATTTTTGCACGGGGCTGATATGACCTTTTTCTGGGTTTGTCGGCCGGATATTACAACTTTTTTCTGGCGCTGTTGCTGACAGCTTCAATGCAGGCACACCACGAGAAGTTCATCGTGATTGATCACAAAATGGCCTTCATCGGGGGTCTAGATCTTTGCTTCGGTCGATGGGATATGCATCATCATCCGCTAGCGGATATCCACCCAGCAGGTGTCGCAAATGAGATATGGCCTGGACAAGAGTAGGCACCCAGACTCTTCTACAGCTAATCACTGACAGTATTTGGCAGTTTCAATAATAATAGGATATTGGATTTCCAGGATGTCAACGATTGGAAGCAAAATCATCTTGATAAGACGAAATACGGACGCATGCCATGGCACGATGTAAGCATTGGAATTGTGGGACCTGCAGTTATGAGTATTGCGGATCACTTTGTTGAAGTATGTTACACTGCATCACCACGAATCTTGATTGATATACCTAATATTAAATAGAGGTGGAACTTTATCAAGAGAGACAAACACAAACGCAGCCCCAAACGCCCATGGTTGCAACTCCGAGGTATTCCGGACGACTTGGTAGGTGTCCAACGTCCAACGTTCCCAGTAGGAGGCTATTACATGCATCCTCTACACGGCCCTGATGAGTTTCCTCTCGAGAATCGGGGGCCATGCGAAGTACAAATTGTTCGAAGCTCTGCAGATTGGAGCCATGGCCTTGCAAAAGCTGAAACAAGCATTCAAACGGCTTACAGGGACACGATCGAAAATGCCCAACACTTTGTTTACATCGAAAACCAGTTCTTTATCACAGCAACTGGCGACAAACAGCATCCTATTCATAACCAGATCGGTCGAGCCATAGTCAACGCAGTCATACGTGCGCATAACGAGAATCGAAAATTTCGGGTCATCATAATAATCCCGGCAATCCCTGGTTTCCCGGGGGATCTGCGCGAAGACTCTGCTACGGGAACTCGGGCGATTATTGACTACCAATACAAATCCATCAACCGGGGAGAGAATTCCATCTTTGGCCAACTCCAGAAGGAAGGTATTGATCCGACTAAATACATCTTTGTCTTCAATCTCCGCATCTACGACCGGATCCACACTACCGACGCCCTGCTCAGCCGCCAGAAGGAAACCGGTGTAGGATACGAAGAACTTCAAGCCGCCAATGCGAAAGACGTCCTAGGGGCCAAGGGTGTAACTCAAGACGACTCGTCATCCTCTGCGTCAAGTATACTAGGCAGTGCTGAAGAAGAATGGATGGCTGGTCGTCGTAAGCTTTTCGAAGAGGATATGGAGTTGACAACTCATGCCCACGACTCGGTGGCGAAGGCAGCTATGAAAGGCAGCAAGCCTCTGACGGACGAGACATGGGACGATGGTGTAGACCAAGAGAAGATGGATTTCTTCCAAGAGGAATTATACGTTCATGCAAAGCTCCTTATTGTTGACGACGAAACTATGATTGTTGGTTCGAGTAACATTAATGATCGCAGCCAGACTGGTGACCATGACTCGGAGCTTTCGGCCGTCGTGAAACATGGGCCTACGGTTTCCTCACTCAGAAAGCAGCTGTGGATGGAGCACCTCGGTCTCTTGCCTGCGCAGGAGCTGGAAGGCGACAACGACCCGAATGCGCAACCCCCTGGGGAGGGTGAGAACCGCTGTGAAGTGGACCCTCTGGTTGAGGATGCCATGTCGAATAAAGTCTGGAAAGTGTGGACTTCACGGGCTACAACCAACACTGAGATATACCGCTATCTCTTCCATCCGGACCCAGACGACTGTAGTAAGTTGCCCTTTCCTCTAACTCCATCCATCCATCGTATTTAACCTCTTGCAGTTAAAACATGGAAGGACTACGACACCTTTTGCCCCAAGTGTGATAAGGTGCCGGCTGGACATATATGGAATGGAGGGGACTTCACCGCGAAGCAGGTGAAGAAGGAGCTTGCAAAGGTGAAGGGGCATTTGGTGTGGATGCCGTTGGACTTTTTGAAGGACGAGGCGATGGCGGAGCCGGGGTTGCAAGTTAACGCAATTACGGAGAGTATTTATTGTTAATGGAAGGGGATGCTGCGTGACAGTTGCTGGTGGCGATGGGATGGTGCTTTTTTGTTTTGTTGTGTAATATTTGCTAATGCTACCATGTATTTGGTATCTGATAGGACAGTAAGGTGCAAGTTAATTAATAAAATTACTCTCGCCTTTGTCGCACGCGCGCGGCGTGCGTTTGTTTTCATATCCAAGTCTGACTCACAGACCGGATCGGAGGGAGCAGGGTCCGCCACATCTGTGATCGGAGTAAGCTCGTAATCAGCCCGAGTTTGCTGCACCCAAGGAAGAGGGTCGTCCTTCGTTTGTTTAGGTGAGCTTCGCCCTCCCTCAGCAAGATGACAATATCCCCCACGCCGCATCACGACCAGGGTTAGCAATAGCCGATTATTCTCTAGAGTACATATGGACAACTCAGTTGTACCAGTTATTAAATGGCCCAGCCCACAACCAACGATAACGGTCTGTCTAATGTGTATGTATGTACAATACCCGCGCCGCGTTGGGTATACGTATCCCATCAAACCCTCCCAACCGCCAACTGCTCCACCATACTCCTCCCCCCACTCCTCAACCCCTCCCAAATCTCCTTGTCCCCCGCCAATATCCCCCCAAGCAGATATATCCGCCGCCGATAATCCTCCTCTAAAAACGCGCCATCAACGCACGCCTCCAGCTCGTTTACAATTCGTATCTTTTCTGCATTGCTGCCGCTGCTATGGCTGCTCAGTGCGAAGGTGAGGCAGAGCTTTCCTTGTGATCGTAGCATCGCACTATTGGTCGTTGTCAGGTAATCGCCTGATGATGCGGCTTTCTCTGTAATGACAGCAGGCTCGACGTCAGGATCCGTGGAAGGAGTGCGGACGGCGAGCTGCAGGGAGGCGAGGTGGTGGAACGCGCTGCGTTTGGATTGTGTGAGAGGAGGTGTGGACTGCGAGGAACTGCTGCAGTAGGAACTATGGATGACGGAGAATATTGAACATAGCATGGTGACTTTGCTTGTCGTTTGTTTTCGAACGATAGATTGGGCGCGGTTGGGCGGACGAATTATATTAAGTAGAAATGAGTGCAACGCATCGAGCGATAGTTTGATGTAAATGAATGTGGCAGTGAGGCAAGTTCTAGTGAGTGGTAGAGTAAAGCAGGGAGCAGCACAGTGTGCAGTGCCTTTAAAGGGTTTTCATGTGTTTTGACGGGCGGGGATTGTCACCTCGTTTATGCGGGGGCCAGGGGATCCGGACGTGGGGATTGAATGGCCCACCTTCCGCTTACATGCTGGGCTGAAACAAAGACGGTATGCTTCTGGAAGGCTGTTATCGCAATTGCTTATTTGTACCAGGGCTGAGCGCGGTATTTCGGAGGTTACGGGTCTCGGTGGAATACGATAGTCTGGTAGTTATATTGCAGTCGAGTCTTTCTAGCTATGCTGGTAAATATGCAGACAGTGGATTTGGTATCGATGGCCGTGGGATAGCTCCTGAAGGAGAGCATATGCACTGCATAAGATGGGCACCGGTAAATTCCGCCACATCAGCCCGAAACGAGGGAGGTTTCATAACGCACAGCCCGACCGGCACAGAAAACCCGTGATAGGCTTAAGCAAACATTTACACATTTGTGTTGCAGTTGCACTTTGAACTGCACTTCTTTGTCGTCCGAGTTGGCGTTTTTCTTCGCCGGCCGGATTAGAGGCTTAACACAGCTCCGCCTTTTAGAGCTCTTCTGAAATTGCGCCTTGCATAGATTCCAAGCGCGAGAGATGTAAGGCGATGATAAACCAGCACCACCTTCATCTTCATCATGGACAATCACTCGATGTCGATACGTTTCCAATTGTTACATATCCAGTGGCAAGTGACTCAGGAGTGGCGAAGCATCAAAGTTTTCTCCGATGATCCTCTGTATATAAATCGAGTCTTTCTTCTTCTCTCCTTCTCTCCACTGTATCATAGAATATACACACGGCTCTCACCTAAGTACTATAGCAACACCAATGTCGCAGACAAAGCTGTGACTAGTACGTGGCATTCATAGCCTCGGGCCTCCACATACGCTTCCGCTTTCTTAGGCTTTCCATCCCTCTTCTAACTAACCAACTAGACAGGCATTTACAACGTCTAACCGGCTGTCAACAGTATGCATGGATGGCACATGGGAGTGTAATATAGTCAGGGCAGTGCAGCAGCACAAAGTGCGGGGTACTTAATGTGGCTCAGTATTAAAACGTTGATACCGAGAATATGGCCCTTGCAGTTGGGCTTTGAATCACCAAACGTTAACGCCACTTGCACGCCGCACGAATACATCGGGTTGTCATACAGATCGCCCCACCAACGATAAATGGAATTGGTATCGTGGGGTACGCCTTGCCTGCAGCCACTTCTTGGTGTTACGCCGAGACTATGGGTTCTCTCAAAGGTCCTCGCGTACAAAAGTGAAAAAAATCTCTTGATATAAAAACCCTAAACCCGAGTACTGAGTGACATGATGGAAGATATGAAAGTTGGCGACCCCGTAAGGGTTAGCCGAGCAGAGCTTAGGGATGGGGAGAGTTGGAGGAATGGTGTTGCAGTTTAGATCGCGCCGAGTACGGTTTGATGATCCTGCGGGGCAAAATGTTTTTTATGACTCTCTTTTGTCTCAGTTTGCTTTTGGTGCGATTTTTTGTGTGTGTTTCGGGGGTGGGCTTGGTGGGTCAGTGGCCTTGTGCCCTCCATTGAGTAGCGGGAAGTAGGAGGGACGACTTTGCCTAGGAGAGAGGTAGGTGGGTTAATGGCCTTGTGCCCTCTGCCGACTGAAGACCGACGAAGTTCTGGGGAATTTGGGTTAAATATGCCATGACCGTTCTTTCGGTCGGCCGGCTCGGGTAACTTAGCTGGGCACCCCTTCGGGGTGAATGCAATATGATTACAAACAAACAAGTACTGAGTGACAGTCAATGAAACAGCCAGCTTGTTTGTTTGTTTGTTACCATATTGTATTCGACCGCTTGCGGCCATGACGTACATCTTCCTAAACTATCCTCGCCACTTCACTAACAAAGAAAGACCAAGCAAATTCGTGACTCTCCCTTATCATCCCCACCACCCATTATGTTTTCTGGATCCAGTTCCTCTAGGTATTTATGACCCTTCGCATGTATCTGCGGGTGATGTAGATAATCTAAGTATACATCCAACAGAGGAAACACACGAGGTAAACTGTTTACACGTGGCATTGATGCTTAGATAGTCCAATCCAAATGTTCATCATTTAGAAATTAGCAATTAGTCTGTTCTGTTTGTATTCGCCAGGCTATAACCAAGCCTTCATTCGGATTCACCGGGTTGCAATCAAAAGTGGCCGTTCGAACCTTTATGCGCGGTATCATACTCTACTGTAGATCCAGGGATATTAATGCTCCGTGGCCTATGCTGCTAGCTTTTACAACCCTCGGTAACTACTTAGTACTCGGGTGCGTTGGTATATTGATCTCACCCCCGCGAAATAGCTATGTAGCCACCTATCTAGTATGGCCAGTCACAGCTGTTCACCATTTTCAACAGATAAAACATATTAACCAAGAGAAGCGCTTACGCTTCCCCTCTTCGTGCTAGTTTCCATTAGTCGATCTCAACCGCCAATCGATTATCTGGAATACTCGCTTCATGCCACCAACCTCCGCAAATATGAGACATGCCATGTACCAACGGTCCTTGGCTCCGCTCAGCCGCACACAACTCTTCAGCCGTACGCCTGCTCAAGGGATATAAAGGGAGCAAATTCAGGCTCCAATAGTGGCTGTTGCAGCAATTCATTCATTCATTCGTTACTCTTGAGTTGCTAAGAGTATTCCCTTACTAAGCTCTCCACTCAAATCACTGGCATTTCTGCAGCTTGTATAAATACACGGTCGTTGCTAGCACGCATATTGCACTCTCTTATCTGACGCTATAAAGGTGCTCTTCTTTCTCACCATCTCGAAATGTTATAAGTGCTTGAAGGATGCTATCAACAGCGGCTTGTCAAGGAGCTATTGTACTTCGGGGAAGCCAAGCCACTGGTGCAGAGGGCTTTATCAGCCGATGCCGTCGAAGCAATGGTAGGTAGAAGGTGTTTGAAGAGGCATTGTAGCGGTAGGTGTGGAATTGTTGTGATTTGTTTCTTGTTTGCATTGATCTTTGAAAGATACCCGTAAGGTAGATTAATATACTCTTAAATATTCTATATTGATAGGCAGCAGCTATCGATCCTAAACTCTTTCGGCAGCTGAAGCTACCACAATCCTCACCCGCAAGGGGCAGAAGGCAGGGTATGTGGGGTTGCGGGGGCACATACTTCATTGCAGAAAGCCCGAGAAGAGCTGGAGCAAAAGAATGACGAGGCCTGCGGGGTTCGAACCCATGTTATCCGTCTGCAGCGTGGAACCGGCTATTGTTACTTCCAGCAATTGGCACCGATAGGTGCCCCGTCGTATTTCTCCATGGAAAATCACTACTCCAAGTCTGCGTGTATTTTTGTTCGATAACAGTAAAGTTGCTGATTGTGGGCGCGGTATTGCAGGCGGCAGTATTAATGCGGTCCCACTTGCATATTCGGATATATGAATAGCCGTATGCCTATGCTTACATGCATACACGGAATATTTGAATTGCCGAATGCATACTCGATTCCCGTATATATGGGCCTCCCAAACGTGCAGATAGGCAAAATATCAAAAGCACTCTATCCAAGCAGCATCACATATTTACAGTCGACACCACATTACATTAAATCCACACTTGGCAGCAATGGAGTATTGCATGCGACATCGGTCTTCCAGCAGGAATATCACATCATGGAGGGGGTTTAGAACCGACAGTGCGACGAGACTTCATGTTTCTAACGGACGCCAACCATTTTTCAAACAAAAAACCGGATCTTTTCGACACCAGCCAGGACTAACGCAGTATATGAACTTTCTAGACAGAACAGCACCAACAACTCCTTCATCGTGGGGCTTTTCAGCCTATCCAACATGCATAGCGTGCATAATATCCATAGTACTGGCAGGGTGGAAGTAGACCATATTGGAGTATCCTCTTATACCGGAAATACGTGCCATTTGTAGCACTAAGAAATCAAATCCCATCTACCCTAAGTTTTCAAAACTTCGGGCGAAAAATCTGATGGAACTCCAGTTAGTCAAGTAATGACACTATGATCGAATAATTGTGAGTAAACGAAATTTTACTCACTTGGCTGTGATGCTGGCAATATAGCTGCTACTCAAGTGTCGCAACGGCGCTACCGTAACAAATAGTGGCCACCCACCTCTTCATACTGTTCCTGGACTGATTTTTTGTGCTGTACTTAATCCTAGTTATCGTTTAATGGCACGTTGTCCCCTTAGGGGATCCTGTCCTCGAGGGACAAAGACTGGCTCCCGTGGCCCATCTCAAGCAGAGATCAGAATCAAAGGATGCTGCCATGCCTTATAGAACTGGCGAGTGGAAGACTGTTTCCACCTCTGAATACCGGTGCTATCAAGGATACAAAAAGCCTGGGAACCTGGTTCGACGAAGGAATAATTGTAGAGGCTACTACATGTTAACGACGATGCATGACTCCGAAGGAAGGTAGATGTGAGTTGCCTGTGATCGGAGCTTCGACCGTCTAGCTCAACAACCGCCGGTTGGGTTGAATAGTCTTGTGGCAAGCGCACCGCTGAAGCTGCACACCTGAACTATGCTACCCCGCACTACTAAGCATATGGAACGTACCATCGAATTTGCAGCTTCGATGGTGATGATACGTTGGGTCAACATCATTCCGCGAAAGGAATCCACGTCGCTGGCTAAGACTCCATACCGGACACCACCGAGCCTGTGACCAAGCGAACTCGACTGGAGAAGTACACTTTAATAGTGCACTTCAGGCGAAGCAAGAACCTCGCGACTGTGTTGCACTGACTGGCTGACTGAAATCACCGCTTGCGATAAGACGAGGCCAAGGGGCAGAGCTTCTGCTAGTCGCCGACGCGGATGGATGAATGCCATCTGTTCGTTGTCGCCTGTAGGATCTGCACTCACGACTGGAGGATGTGGAGGTAGCATCGACGTGGTATTGGTACTCTGGAACGAAATTTGAAAGGGTCAGCGGAGATCGGGGTAATCCAAGAAGCATTGCGGCTGAATAGGGTTACCTAGAGAATAAGTTACATAGCAAAGTAATACACCAATATCGGTGGTAATACTGAAGCCCAGAGCAGAGCGAGGACAAAGACAATGAAGGAAGAAAGGAAGGAAGAAAGGCAGGACAAAATGCGAACCCCATTCCTTCCAACATTCGCGGCCAACGAAAGCAAACCTGAGGACTAGCTGCAGGGTTTAGCCTGGAGATGCCGAACAAGCAGCAACCATCACATCCCGAAACTACCACACTGCATGAGGTTAGACTTCTAAGGCACAAAGAACCTTTATAAAGCATCACCATAGGGCTCCTCTTGGGCGGATGAAGCTTCCGTCCGTATCACCTGGCGATGGTACTTATTTGTGTGACAAAGCAATGGCTAAGCGTCCTTTGCGTCTACAGTTTTGCCTTGCGAGTCAGACACCTTTCGCCCACCCAGCCGGGTAGTGGGGTAGGTTCGCTTGACATCCTTTGGCAATGCCATGGCCCTGGTCTTACAGCAGTATCAAAACTCTGAGTGTCTGAGACTTGCTTTGAGGCAAAATTTTCAAGCCAGAATCTAGTTCGATTAAGTTTCAGCCATTCCACGTTTTGATTTCGGATACGAGATTTTTGGGGCCGTCTGACAACGTAGTAGCCCTGCTGTATGGCTCTTCGGATCGGGCTTCTGCCTATGATCTCTGTCGATCATCGACGAGTCGACAACGAGCAGTGTTTTTGGGATTTCTCTGGTCTGCTGCAGGTGCGGAGTTTTTACATTCTGCTTCGGGGATGATCTCGGTACGACTACCAGATGGTAATTCGTCAGGTTTTGCCTGGGGTTTGACTGACAAATGCGGTCATTACTTGGTATTATTACCATATGATGGGGTGAACAAGGCTGCGCACAGTGAGAAGGTAGATAACCCGCAAAAGAGATGACACGGATTCAAATTACCAACTGGAGATATATTGAACCGAGAAAATGATTAGCCGCGTCTTGAACTACCCAATGAGGCGACTGAACTTAATACGCTCATGTGGCGTTGGTCGCTTAAGCGCCCAAGTTAACCACATCAGTTCATTAAGCGCTGCGGCCGGCCCTGATTTCACATAGGCCTAGAACACCAGACCCGAGACTCAAAAGCATAGATTTTGCATCATAAAAAGATAACTGTGGAACAAAGTGTAGAAATTTCGTAGAGTATGAATAGCCGCAAGCGCCGCGGGTAAAAATGGGATAACGACAAACGACGTGTCCAAATTAGCACCCAGAAAAATAAAACCCCAATAAGTTACATCAATAGCACCCCGCTTAACAATGTTGTTATGTCCACAGCCTTACGGGCTTGATTGCTCCGCAAAAAATCTAACCGCATCGTCTTTCTTACCTTGTGTTAACCAAATGTCCATAGCGTAATCGTAAGAACTTTCGAGGCATAGCAACTTCTCGAGGGCGAGGGAAGCGGTAGAACCTAGATACTACACTGTCAGTGGGCTCTAGGCAACACGGTTAGGATGCTTTACTTGCTGTAGCTACAGATCTCAAGCTGACTTGGGTTGTGGTGTTGTTGAGATTGGAGGCTGTTGTTGCTGCTGCGATACCTTCCATGAGAACATTGGCGGGAATATGCTTCAAGATCTTGCTTACCGAGAGTACGTAAGGTGGCAGAAATGCAAGATCTGGTGGTAAGAGTTGACTCGCTTTCGAAGTTGGTCATTGCAATAGGTATCAGTCGCGCTAGATATGAGGGAGCTACGAGAGGGTCGTTTGTTGAGTAGGTATATAACGAATTGGAAGAATATTGCTTTGGTTGTAGATGATTATTGAAGCAAGCGCACAATATAGTGGAAATAGACACGAAAGACAGAGTGGGCGGGCCAAGTGGATATTTAACACATATTGAGACCATTGCGTTTGGGGAGAGAGGGCACGGTTGCAAATAATCGAGATGAATGGAGCCTGCATGGAAGTTGCCCTATGGTGCATTTGAGAGAACTTACAGGAATTCATCAAGAGATATTTTCATCTGGCACACAACAGGGTACCTGCGGCCAGTGCAAGCAAATAAGCAGCCGTACATTGTCACTCACTGTCTGTCTTGCCCGTCGTACATCAAAAGAAAAAAGAAAAAAGCTGATACAGGGTCACAGCAGCTGCTCCAGACCCCATATTATTCGCCCTCCACAAGATCAGTCTGCTTATTGTTCAAGGCGATATTGGTGAACATCGACGTAGTGGAGTCAAGCCTTCCACGGAATGAGTAGTCTGTCCGATGGCTTAGATACGGCGATGGTTACGTGCCAGCAAAAAATTAGCCGTTTGACATGCTATACAATGGGTCTAATAGATACTAAGTAGTTCGCGTGAACTGACGTGAAACATGCTCAACTCGAATTGAACATATGCATACATGACAGTCAGTGATGGCTTTGCATGCACAATCACCTGCAGATTTAGGGGGTTATTCCGCTGCAAGCCTCACAGCTGGTCGGTCGGTATGTGGGGACACCAAATAAAGTTAGCCGAAAGGTTTAATGTTTCATCCGTCAAAAAGGGCGACTTGATATAAGTATTAACTCAATTACATTTCGGCTACGGTGAAGATAAATTTATGGTAAATTTTCCGAATTCTCATGTCATTAAGTTAGCGCATTCGGGTTATTTTATCTCCTAAAAGGGTCATTTTGTAGCGCCTGGCGTAAAACCGGCACGAATTATTGCTTGGAACGGCAATATCAGTCGACTCGGACCGATCGAATTTTGCGAGCGCACCACGACTAGAAGTCCTCGAACAAAATGAACTAGTGATCAGGTGGTTTCTATTCTGGAGATCAATGATTTGATTCTCCGGGCACTGCGGTTCCCCTGTGCTTTCTTTCTTTCTTAACCCATGACTTTTATTTTTTCTGCAGTTGCGGGACGGAGTTTCCCACGTGCACAACTCACAGCATTGAGAGTGATGGGAAACAAGTAGAAAAAGTGTGCCCCGTTGTATGAGAAATAAGAAGAAAGAATGTATACTTACATTATCATCAGGGCATTTTCGGTCAAATCCGTCCCTAACCATGATTGAAGATGCGTTTCACCATGCGAGGTCGCAAGCAACGGCGAAGAGCGAAACAGAAAGCATGGTATACGCGAGCAGGTTTTGGAGTTTACAAAAAGTACACAACAGACCCCGAGCGGCCAAATATAGTGGTCGGTAGCTTTATGGACAACCCAACAGAACTCAAGAAATCACTGCTGCATTAAAACATTACAATTGCTCCTACCTGAATAACCTACAGCTGGACGTTTCCTTATATTATTTGTTTTTTTTCGGATGCAGATCTTCTAGAACTATGCACCCCATAAGACTGGAGTTATTTTGGAATTCATAACCTCGTACCTTGCCCCTTGGAAAGATCTGAAGCTATAGAGTGTTGGGGGCTACACCGATGTTACACCGCAGTGGTCAGACCATAACAAAAAGTAGAGATCTGGAAGCACAGAGGTTGAGTTTGAGGTCTTTAAGCACAAGAAAAGGGCCCCAAATCTCACTTGATAACCGAAGTAATGTAGACGCTTCGAAGCGTTATTTCATAAGTCTAAATTTGAGTCTACTGCGGGAGGTTGGGTGCAAAACTAATATTCTCTGAGGGCGACATGTGTAACCTGCAACAAAGAGGCGTTATTGTGACACAAGCACAGTAAAAACGTGGTTGCGGCATGGATCTGGGTGGTTGCATGCGCAGTCTTTACCAGATGTGGTGTTGATTTAGAGAACTGGGCCCGAGATACAATGCATCAATGTCGAATTCCTCCAATAAGAACTAAGTAATAAATCTGTCGATAGATTCGAGACATTCTAGAACCCGACGGTCTCTATGTGTCAAGTGAACGTGGCTCCCCGGCAGCGTCTAGAGGCGGTATCCTCCGGGCTGCATGACGAATAAATAAATAAATAAAAACGGGCGGCAGCCATTCCCCAATGCTCTGCATCAACACTGGAACTGAGTTGCCCCATCCGGACTCCAGTGTCAGTGCAGGCCTTCATAGCGCTAGTCCTGCAATCAAGTGTTTGAAAGAAACTCTGCAACTCGAACAAGTACATTTTCAGACTGTTTGTAAGTAAAGATACTTCTGTGGTTCGACGGCTGCAGGTGGCGTCTGCATTGTCGCTCCAAAATCTATATCAAGCACTCTGCTAATCATAAATCACACTTAATATACTACAATAAACCGGACATGGGTAACACCAGCACGGTGAAATCTCCGAGAAGAATAATCGGCGACCCAGCCTCCACAGCCACTCGCAGTTCTAGCACTTGGAGTCAACAGTTCAGTGGTCCGTCCAGTGCTGACCAAAGACAGGGGACCGCGACTGGTTGACCGGGTACATTGAGAACGATATCAACAGTGGATGTATAGTGGTGGAGCACCAACTCTGCAGAACCTATTGTTATTCCTCATACTGCTTCAATTGTGCACCACCCCTTGTCTTCGTTTATTTTTCTGCAATCTCCTCTCAAGATGGACTCCACCATGCTGCATAATATAGCAGAATTAGAGTTTCAACGCCTGCAGCTTCCTGTTGATACCTGTTGATGCCTGTTGGTTTTCCCAAACACCGGACGCAACTGCTCTATTTCTTTGCAACTAACTCCTAGACTCAGACGGCGATTCGCGGAAGTGTTCTTACAGCTCAGACGGGACCCCCGAGATTACCGAGATCCCAACTACCATCCAGTTATTTTTCATCAGTTGGTCATCACTATGATAGAGAGATAGATATGATCCCTGATAGGTGGCTTATAGCGCGCTGAGTGCACTCTGAACACTGCTCAAATTTCATTGATGCTCGCCGATGATTGCCGCCACAGTTAAGACTATATCACGGACAAGCACTATCACTCCGAAAAGAAAGGATCTGCCCTCGATATCTCGAGTTCTAGGCAGCAACAGGACCAACCGCCAACACAAGCAACTTCCGAGCATGAAAACTTAACGATATCGAGGATTGACACTGCTGCCTTCCCCATCTGCTCACCAGGGCCTAACGGGGCCCTGGAGTCCTCATGTGCGGTGCCTAAATGGTTGCGCAGGTCCATGTTCTAGACACCCGGCTACTAAACTGCGCGTGCACAAAGCTCCGAGATTGTATAAATCAACTACTGAGTCCATTGCAGTGTTATAAGCCGAAAACACATCCGAATGGCCACGTAATCAGGCGCGGTGCAAACGGTGGGTGTGGGTGATGAATCTTGGCGGGGTTCAAGTTTCCATAGTTAGCGTTTGCGTTTTGTTAGGCATCTCTATGGAAGAAAGAGAGGTGGTAACCCACAACTTCTACGGCTGAGGGAAAACTACTGTACCGATAGATGAGGTAGGCATGTCACCGTTTGTTAACTTCGCTAGTTTTAACTTGGAGAGTGACATTGGAGGGTCTGCCTACGGCAGTACATAGACCGGGCCTTGTCGGCCTGTGACCAATATAGTGAACTAACGCTGTACATATAAGGGGATTATCAGGGTCCTGTCATACTCTAATTAGAGTCAATACAGTATGATTAAACAACAACAACGCTGTACATATAGGTAATACCCAAGGCCTACCCCTACCTAGGCTCATTCCCACTACGTATAGCTTTACCTAGCTAGCACATTACTCTTCTCCCTCCTCTCGAGCTCTACTTTCCTACGCTTAATATGATATCTACGCTTAATATGATATCTACGCTAAGCCTAACCTACCTATACTCATGTGATTTTACCTCGGTATCTTTACCAAAGTTGTCATCTAGCTTCATTATCCCTTACACGCTCAGTTTCTGTAGATTGGTTGCAGAACTTCGTTCTGGCAATTGGACTTGTCGATCAGCTGAAGTGACCAATGAAAGAGCGCTTGTTTGCCACAGATCGGCGTTTGAACCAATCAGCGATACTCTTATCCGCCAAATCTCTCATTAAAGAATGGCAGCACTTTATTGTTGGTACAGTGCATAGAGTACTTTGCACAACACTGTGACTCGCTTGTTTCTGCCTTGCTCTACTTTGCTTCCAAATATGGTCCTCAAAAAGTGTTGCGAAGCGGGATCGCATAATACACAATGACCCGCCCGGCGGAAGCCGGGGGCAAAAAACTCCGTTCCGCGAACAATGTTCGGCTCAACGGAGTTTCCCTACCATGCATGACAGGTTAGACACGTTAGACACCACTGAGAGTGCATCCTCCAATTACCAAAAAAGCATCAGTTTAACTACTATACCCGTTTGAAGAAGCGCTTTTTCAAGAAGTAGATTAGATTTACTCTTTTGAATGAAGGTTGAAACCACAATATGCAATGTAAAGGCGGCGCCGCATCAGATCACGTGAAAATGTTTTGAACAGTCCACTTGGGTTTCTCACCAATCGGAGTTTTTGGCGGAGGTTTGTGTGGGTGTGGCCTGGATTTGCAAATGGGAACTTAAGAAAATTTTTACATCCCACATCCACAAGAAAGAGAAGTTCCTACCTCGAAACCTCCCTTCGCGACCACCTTCTCCTCTAGGTAGCATATCATCCTTAAAATCAGATACAGAAAATGACCCGGAGTAAGAAGAGTGTTGCAATACAATGCTCCGGATTTTACTGCTATCTCTGCCACAACTGACCAGTGATTCTTCTCCATAGTTGGTGCCAGTGGCGTTGTGAAGACTGTGGTAATGGTAAACGGCATGATCGCTAGCTAGTTGGAATGGAACAATAGAATTATTGATCAGACCAAATTGTAGCACCCTACGGTGCTTCTTTATTACTTCAGGACAGTACCCTACAACATCTCGAACTCATGCTTAATGTTAGATTTTGTGCATAAATTCCTGGAATGCATAAGCAATCCGCGTGGTAGTTTTGATTCCGGGAGCCATCGTCTCCAGTTTCGATTCAATGTACATGTATCCCAAATTTCCGAATTGGTATGCGATATCGCTGAGGCCCCCACGACACCGCTGAATAAGTAATGAGGAGGCGTGAGGTCGTATAGAAGTGCTGAAATATGACGCTGGTGATATGAACATGTACAATGCAATCTTTATTTTGAAATTTGAGGGATTGATGTACGACGATGAACTCGAGTATGGGCCAAAAACCGAAAAAGCATCTGGAACGAAATTAAGCAGCTTGAAACGAGCTCAACTTCAAGCAATGGGTGCGATTAGCTGAAATCAAGGATTTGTATGTGAGCTTTGACCACCAACAAGATCATATTTCATCTTTTTGTCTCTCAGCACCCTCCCCGTTGTTTAGGAGACGCGTGTTTTATCCGATTTTGAAACCTATACCTGAGAACTCGTGTCTAGAGGTAAGATGGGATGCCCCGCTTATTGCGCTGATATATTGAATTTGCTGTGAGAGCATGGTGGTTACTAGGGAGAAGCCGATACAAATTTCAGTGCCCAAGCGTACCTTATTATATTTGGGAGGAGCTCAAATCATATTATCCCCAATGTTTCATGTGGCGTTCCCACGAGCATATTGCCAGTTTTGTATAGCTGCTAGAAATATTAATGGGGTGTCCACTCTTCAACCCGTTAGAAATAGTACAGCGCTCTGCTTGGAGTCGGAACGGTAGATATCAGGCTAGCTTAAACATCGGGTCTTGAGTAAGTTTTCGTAAGGCTAAAGATGTGGTCCCAGAAAATATCTCTAAAGGCGGCAAAGGCTCCGAGTGCGGACCAGCGAGGTACAAGGCAGATTTCGTTCAGCTATGTATAAGGTGTAAGCAACTCCACCGCCTATCCTAGTATAGCGCGTGCGAACTCGCAACCTCCCCCACAAAGTTACAACTGTGTTGGATGGCCCCGTGCATGGGCGGGCCTGTTTAATCGGTAAGTTCACGCCACGGCGTTTGCAAAACGGTTCCACCAGAATCTTAGTTGGCAATGGGACGTTGGTGTTTGGATACTAGGCATTCTTCGCAACCCTCTGGATCTCTAGAAATATTTAACAATTCCAAAAAATTTCGGCCGGCCGCTCCACCGGTTTTTTTGGAAGTCCCGTTGCGGAGAACCGTTCTCTAAAACCTAACTAAAAACCCTAAGTGTGGAGTGCTACCCTTCCAGCAGCGAAGTGTGAATACCCAAGCACCCTACACCGTAACTTGCCAAAATGCCAAGGTCTGAACTGCCCTATTTTGAGAGCACTAGCGGATGATCCCAAAATCACTAATTTTTAATTTATAGATAGCCAGGGCCTCTAAGTCTAACAGATATAAAGTTAAAGTATTGAAAGCTAAACCAACTAACGCTCTTGCAAGTTAAGTGACTTCTCTTCTGCTCGGAACAGTAGCATGCAGGTCGGGGTTTAATCGGCCCAGATTTTGTTTGTTTGTCTAATTATACTGTACTCACCCAATCTAGAGTATGACTGTGCCCGCTTCCCCTCCCCCTCCGGATAGTAGGCTAAGTGGGGAGATCCCCTCCTTCTACCTTCTTCCCCTTAATCGGCCCGGTGATTCTGAAGTGGATAAGCCCTATATCAAGCAAGTAACATACTCCTGAGTAGCAGAGACTTACATAATATAGAGATTATCCACTTCACATTATTAGATCGAGTAAATGTCATCGACTTGCATGTGGTTCTGAGTCCAGGTCCCGGGTATCAGTCACTGTTAATTTCTGGTGACTTTTCCCTGTCCCGGGTAGCACCAATATTCGACCTCCTGACGCCCAGTCGATATTGACACAACTCCGGCCGTCTTAGGTAGCCCGATGCATTCATATGCCCACAATATTAATATAAACTCTCACCGCTAATCCAACGGAAGTGTGGTTAGACAGCCTAGATCTCTGAATCAGCCTTTGCTCGGTTCCTTTATCATGACTATCTCCGACTACTTTGCTTGGCCATTGTAGGTGTTCAGTGTGTTACGAACTGCTTCGGTTCAACCCTACAACCATCTCTCTTCTCACCCCCCATGACTATCCACGCGAAATTCTCCATAACTATGTGGCTCTGTATCTAGCTAACCATGTTTCCAGTGCGGTGCGGGGTACGCAGATTGAATGTTGATGAGCGGCAAGGTTAACTCCGTTTTGGATTGAATATACCCGTTTCACCCAATTTCGCGTAACTGGAAATTAAGCTTGCCGAGTCAGGTTTACCGGCTTAGGTGGAAGTCATAAGGCAGTAGCTAAATGTGGTGATATCCATGTCATCTTCCACCTGCAGTAGCCTGCAAACCTACCTAGGTATCCGCTAAGTCGAATTCTACATTCCCCACCAGCTCCACTTTCTCACTTCCTTCCTATCTACCAGGGCCACTTATTATATTTGCTACCTGGGCCCTAAATTAGAAAGCTCAGCTTCACTACTGCCCAAAAAAGCGTTATTGCCGAGTGGGTGGGGGTATATCGCGTGTCATAAGCAGGAGAATAACGATAAGCGAGGCAAGGTCCTATTTGCGGCAGAGGTAGTTCAAACCTGGGAAATTCAGAGCGAAAACAATTGAGTGATGCTGCTCTGTGGAACAGAGATGGCCCTTGTGGCAGTCTGTAACCTAAAATCGTACCGTCCTCCTCCGCCGCATCCTTACCAATATCGCCCTCACCTGCAGGCAGCCTTCATTGTTACATAGTAATTGTGTCTTGATATGCACAACTACCTATCTATAACTGCGGGAATTTAAGACGAAGGCGACACCATTTTTATTAGTAGTGGATGGGAGACTAATGCTCCGCGGAGAATCATGATCACCATAACATCACTCATAACACCTGGTCTGGGTCTTTGCTGATATCTTACTTTGCTCTCTTCCTACACGGAAAGGCATTATCGTCGAGTGCGCAAGGTAAGATGATAGATCTGTGTACAGTAATCACTGAGAATTGACAATGGAGCGGAGAGACTGTGAAAGCAGCGAACTCCGTAGCATGCGGGAACACAAAAATCAGTAGTAATGAGAACTTCAAGGAGTGAGAGAGAAGGAGAAGATGCAGCAGTCTATGAGCATGAACGGTCGTGGTAGTTGGTTGTTGGCTCGGGCGTTGTTGGGAGATGTTTCAAGCCACCACGATCTATAACGCTCGGGCGCTACTTGCTCCTTGTGCGATGTACCCGATAATAAGGAACTGTACTAATTTGACTTCCCGCCTTTAGCGACTGTGGCAAAGGTAATTTGAACCTTGGATAGAAGACGTGGGGATGAAGATGCCTCGGAGCTGGGGAACGGCAAGGATGAGAGGTCCCGGAAATCCTCTAGTTCCCGCTGACTTCTTCCGCCGCGGTTTCAAGACTAGCCAAGAGACCAGATCTCTTTCCCATTGGTTCAAATAACTGCCGTCCTCTAGGCAGCCATTTCCGTCGGAAAATGGAAGTCAGCTGGAATATGCGGGGCAAAGGGGAAACGGAGATCACGCGGTAAAGGAAACTTCTGAGATGCCAGCAATTTCATTTAGGAAAGAGTAGGAGGTGCTTCCTAACGATATGATGGCTAATGTCCTTGAAATGCCCAAATATCCCTCCAAATTTAGTAATATAAGCTTTTGATATCCACCACCGGTTGCAGGCTAAAAGCAGGGAGCCAAACACAGCTCAGTTCTATACCGTCAACTAGAAGCAGTATCTCATCCATCCACTCTATAATGCACCGTTTCGTGTAGTAAGAAGCTAAGTTAGTCCGGAAAGGTGATACCATGGGGTGGTGGAATGTGCGATTCACAAAGTGATAGGTTTTAGTCTCAGAACGAAAGTCAGATGACGGCATTGATAAAAATTAGTGCTGCAAGAACTGCCTTGAGCTACAGAAAGGGGAGAGCAAGAGGTGGCCAATGACAGACGAGATGGGCCGTGCTTGCCTAATCTGTCGGTGCGATTAGCACTTATCAAGTTCTTCAAATGGAGTTTACGGACTTGTTGAGACACAAAAAATCCGGATCCAACGGCTAGCCCTAGAACCGTACGACCTGACGTCTGACCCATTCCGCTGCCGTCACTTCTCCCTTCCCGATGCCCACTCGGTCAGTCGCAGCACTCGCTAATACTGTATCTACCACACTAGGGCATTGTACTACGTGTGTAAGCCGCTACGGTATGAGAAGGACTTGCGCTGTGGTTTTAGTAAAGTGGTCACAATTCCTCGGGCTGCCAAGGCGGGTTGAGGCTGTGCGGGCTGCCAGAAACACTTGGCAAACTACTTGGTCCCAATGCCCGGCGGTGGTCAGTGATTGATAAGCACCTTCTCCAACTAGATTACCAGCTGATTACCCATAGTCATCGAGCCGGGTTTCGAAGGATACACCTTCCTACTGCTAATGCATTCCTAACCCAGTTTTCTTGTCCATTCCTCTCCTCGCTATAGTCACAGTTACTGCCTTTACATGCTCGGCTCTATTTTCTTCTTCAGGTTATCCGTTTCTCCTATCTCTAACCTCTGTTTCCCTCTTCAATAGTGTTGATGATGAGTAGATAGTCAGATGACATTGAAGCGATGTCCGTAAGTAGTATCTGCAAGGAGGGGTATGGATAGTCTGTCAAGCAGCTATGATACGAAATAAGCGACTAAAACAATTCTAACACTGACGGGGTCCGAAAGATACAGAAGAGGGAGCATGGCAGGAAACTCCAGCGCCAATCAGCGGCCATACACTTCGGCTTCGAATAGAGCCAGACGGATCTCCGAAGGAAGATCAGCAGCCAAGGCCCAGTGGGAGGCCGACAAATGCAGTAAACACTTCGGCTACAGACTGAAGAGCAAAGCAGGCAGTAACAGACCTATCCCAATAGCAAGCGCAAAGTCATTGGCAACAAGATTCTACCAACTAAAGTGCGGGCATGCGCCTACCGGAGCTTACCTAAAACGGTTCGGACACCGAGAGGACGACAAGTGCTGGTGGTGCGGGGGAACGGTGGCCCAAACACGGGAGCATCTCCTCCGTCACTGCAGCCGGTGGAAATACCTGCAGCGGGAGCTCTGGAAGGAGGTAGGGAAGACAACGGGCTGGAAAGCGGGCCGGTGCCGGCGGGCACAGGTATCGGAGCTGTTTTCCATGGAGATATGTGATAAGGCGGTGATGGACTTCCTGGCGGCCACGGACGTCGGGAAGTTCCCGCCGGGGTGAGGCATGGAGGACGGAGCGGCCAATCTTTTACATTACATCACATTGCATTTTTACATTTCGTTTGTCAGCGGGGACGAAGGGTAGTAGGGGGGGAGCTCCGCCATCTAACCGGTTCGCCCGGAGGCGGGGGGGAATAAGGGCCTGTCATACTCTAGCTAGAGTAAATACAGTATGAATAAACAACAACAACAACAACTCCAGCGCCAATGGACTGGGACTACTGTCCCATCTCAGTGCGCTGTCCTCCATTTCCTTGCCATGGCAAGATTTACTACGAGCTGCGACCTTGTGGTTTACCAGTGCCATGGTAATCTGTTTTCCGTAGCTCTACAAGTGATAAGTAGTAATAGAATTCAAAATTTTCTCGCTTTCATTGAGACCTGTGACATTTCATTCCCTGTGTAACACTTGGCACACCTCGATACCTTAATGAAGCATCATGCCTTACTTGTAAACGTCACAGGTTGTGGGAGGGCGGGCCTTTAAATCCAAATCAATGGTCATTTCAGGAGCCATAGGGAGCCTTCACCGCAAAGTGCAGCTTCTGTTTTCATCCCAGCGAATCAAAAAGGAAGTAGCTACAGTTTTCCAGCCAATCTTAAAAACATTATAGGGTTAGCAGACATGGGAGTGTTGGTATCGGTGTTAGAGTAGCCGGGGAGCGTTACACTCCTGAAAGCCTTCCAGCCCAGTGAATGTTGCCCGCAGAGATGATCAAATTACGTTGAGTCATCATAAACCACTCGGTATTTTGTGACTTGTCATATTGCATATATGCATGTAGATGCCCTGACCTGCTTGTGTGTGACTGTCTTTGGATGGTCATAGCTTCTCACACAGGTATATACAACCCCGTTTCAAATGTCTTGTGTTGATGTTTGATAGTACCACAAAAAGGGCTAGACTGTATACGCTAACTTTATTGGATTTTAAGCAACACTAAGTTGGGGGATATAGATGCATACACCATTTGGCATATGGAAAAGTTATGATAAGTTTCTCATGGTTCAAATGATTGGCTGTTGTTGAGAAGGCCTTGTAAAGCTGGAGGTTATCGAGGGGAATGCCTAGATCGCGAAATTCCATCAGAAATCAACTAATTCTTGTTTGAAATTTCAGAAACTTTGAGTATATCTTATGAGTCTTTCGAGGCTCTAGCCATCCCAGAAAAATTCCTTCTACATGAGTGAATAAAACCCAAAAGAGCAAAAATAGCTTTTCTGATGACCATAATTTTACTTCCACAGGTTCTGGTAAAAATGAATCACTTTGGCTATAAGAAAGGGAGCCAGCCAGTTTTTACCATTTTTTAGCTCTAAAACTCCCACAAGTTGTCACAAGTATACTTAACAAAAGCCCAGGAAACAGCACCTCATCAGGTAAAGAAAGCGAAGCAAAGCAAAGTAAAAGGTAAAAAGCTAAGATTTATGAATACGAATAAGAAGGTATGGTAGGTATGTAAAAGTAACCCACAACTACAAAAAAGCGCACACCCGTTTCTACATCGACGCTTATTACCCATCTAACTCCCCAAAACCTCCCAAAAAGAGAAGGTAAAAACGATACAAAGACAACAAACAAGAAGGGGTAGGGTAGCCAGCACCGGTTTACCAAAAGGATGCAGCAAAAAAAAAAGCATTAATACAATCCGCCCACGCCCACGCCCACGCCCACCCTTACCCTTACCCCAAACCATTCCCACGATTACGCGCTACACTCCCCCGAACGCACCCTGCCCATTAACCCTGTTCTGCGAAAATCTGATATCCCCAGGGCCACCCTTAAACGTCATATCTTTCCTACCCGCGACGAAGGCAGCAGGGGAAACACTTCTGACAACGCCGTGGAAGTGTCCGAGAACATTCTCGCCGAGCTGACCGGGGATTTCCGCGCCGTTGAGCTGCATCTGCGGCGGGGAACTAGGGAGGGAGCTTCTTCCCGACGACTGCGAGGTGACACCATCTTCGATTTCGACAGGGGATCTCGGGGGGGCAACGGGAGTGGCGGCCTCTAATTTTCTTCTGGCACTGGCGACGGCACCACCGGTGCTACTGTTGGAAACCGGGCGGGGGATTGATCCGCCGCTGTTGCGCTTCACCATTGGTTTCACTGCGGCTTTTAGTTTTTCTTTTTCTTCGCGGGCTTGTTGCAGTCGTGCTTCGATCTCTCGTTTGTCGCGCTCCATTTTTTCCAGTTGCTCTCTTTCCTCGTGTTCGCGCTGCAGTAGCTCGACTCGCTCGCGCTCCGCACGTTCTTTGTTGAATGTGATTTTGACCTTGGCGAGTTTTCCGGAGAGCTCGTCGACGTCGACGGCTGCCTCGAGTTGTTGTGCAGGTTTCGGCGGCGCAGGCTTCTTTACTGGCTGGCGGGGCCCGGCGACTGTTGCGCCTGTGGAGGCTGTAGTGGAGGCTGTAGTGGAGGGTCTCCGGGCGAGTGCAGGGGTGCTGGCCCGGCTGTTGAGTGCAGGGGTAGGCGCTCGGGAGCTAACGCGAGAAGGTGCTCGGGAGACGTTTCTTGAGCTGCTGTTCAGTAGAGGTCCCGTGACTGTGGTTCTCCTCCCGTTCTCTACCGGCGCTGCGGCTCGAGGTTTTCGCTCCCGCAGCGTCATGGTGAGTTCCTTTGGTTCTGCGGGGAAGGAATGGCGCTGGGGCTTGGCTTTTGTAACCGCGGGGATGGCAACAGTTTCATCAAAGGTGGGGATAAAGTACTTGCTGAGTTGGTACGCCTGAACCTCCCATGGCTTTGGTGGTGGGGGAGCAGGACTAGCATTACTGCTGCCGAAACCAGATGAAGACGAGACGCGGCGAGGGGTGTCAGAAATACGCGCGACGGAGGCGGCGGTGGCATCCATGTAGCTTGTCTTTTTCGGTTCGGCTTTCTTAGGGACCTTGGCCGTGAGACGTTCGAGTTCCTGGAGACGCTCCAGGTTCCACCATCCCCGGTCCCAGATGACTTGACGCTCTGCGTATGAGGCGAATGGAGCTAATGCTATTGAGGATGGTACGAAGCCGACTTGGTCTGGGGCTACGCAGGATAGCCCAGAGATGTGTGCAAAGACTCCCGAAGTAAGTGCACGGTCTGAATAGCCTCCTTCTAAGACGCTGACAACACGGCCCTCGCACAACTCGTCGGCAAGTAAAACGGCGTCGGCAGTGAATTTCGCAAAGAAGTCGGTAGGGACGTTGACCTTGTGTCTTTGCATCCCAGGGCTCTCATGTTCGCTCGCATCGAAGCCGGCGGAAAGGAATATGCCAGCTCTGAACTCCTTGTTCTTTCTCTGTTTCCCGATCGCAGCAGTTGTCAGAAAATCTCGCGCTTTGGAAAAGATGCTGCTGTACTGCTGGTTGTAGAGACTCCAGAAATCGTCGTCTGTGCCATAGGGCTTAAGGTGCACGTTGTGAATAAACTGTCCGTGAGCCTCCACATTGATGGATGCGCTTTGGATTTTGTTTTTATCGCCGTTCTCGCATGGGTAGGAGTTGATGTCATGCAGTGAAAAGTATCCGATTGTTGGAACATGGAGTCCCTGTGTCTTTTTCGCCGCTGTGCTTCCAGAGGCTGCAAGTTCGTTAATGGACCATGCGATGGCCTGCGATCCGTCACCGTGATGTAAATCGAAATCCAATATCACCGCATAGCTCAGACCGTGCGCTTTTGCCGCATGTGCGATGGCGATGTGAACATTGTTGAGCCAGCAGAATCCCGATGGTTCTCGTTCCGCACAATGATGACCTGCCGCACTCTCAGCACCATCTCTTGTACAGTAGCACATCAAACCTACCAGGCGGTCGAATACACACAAACGCCTTTTTCACCGGCCCATCTCCAAACACAGCATCAACACCATCATAGACCGCACCGATACAACCCTCTAGGTCCTCCAGACTCTCGCCACACAGGTATAGATCCCCCTGATGGTATCCACTTGGCACCTCCACTTGTCCTCTCTTCAACTTTTCTGCGGTGACCGCACACATCCCCGCTAGTTCGTCCGGCCAACTCTTCTTCACCCTCTCAAGTGGCGTATGCGCATGTACTAGCATCACCTCCGGATCCGATAGCTTCCCAAATCTGGTGCTCTTATTGATCGACAACCTCTCCTTTCCCGCTCTCACCTGCGCCGCACATATTCCCAACACCGCTGCAGGAATTCGTTCCGGTCGCTCGACGATACTCGCCAGCTCGGCCAGCGATGTTTTCGGCCGGGAATACCGGTGCTTGTAGCTTGTATCGTGCAAGATCACGGTAGTCGCGGCGTAAGGGTCCTGTGGCGGCGGTGTCATATCTTTCTTAACCGCTACTTCCGGAACGAGATCTGCGGTGGGCGAACTTCGGAGCGATAACAAACTTGCCCTCCTCCTCACAGCAGGCTGGGGTGTAGATGCACCGTCGTAGTGGCCGCTGTTAAACGAAGCTAGCGATGCGCGCTTCTTGACTGTCGGCGGAGTGGACGGAGCTCGCGAGCGCTGCCGATCGGGGGCTGGTGACGAGGCTGCAGAGCGGATGTCGAGTGAGGCTCGGCGCGAGAGTGCACGCGGAGACGGCGAGAGCTTTCCGGCGTGAATCGAAGATGCAGGCGATGAGTCTCTGCGCAGACGGAAGGATCGCATCGACTGCGTCAAGGCGTCGGTCGCTGAGTGGAGTGCATCAGGGGGAAGGGGCGGAGGGAGAGTGGGCTCCGAGTCTGCCATTGTGTGAAAGGAAAGCCTGTTTCGGTAACGAACGTAAGTGGTGAGTTGTGACGTTCTCTGTGATTGGGGGACTGGGGACAAAGGAGTGGGCAGAAGAGCTTGTAGTGGTGGTGGTGGTAGTGGTGTAAACGAGAGACGGAGGGATGATCGTCGATGGGCAGCTAACGCGACGCCATTTCAATTTCTTGATTGTCGCGTCCTCGTGTTACACAGAGAAAACTATACGCCGCAAGAACCCTAATCCACGGCACATCCTCATCCCATAAGGCCGCTTGCAAGTCAACCAGAGAGGGGAACATATAGATTGATCTCATTGGGCATTCAATTCAGGACATAACAAACAAAAAAGCCGGCCAATTGAGCACACCCATCAAAGACAAACATAATAAATCGCAATAAATCACGTGATAGTCGACCAACTTCACATCCCAAAAGTGAACAATCAACAGAGTAAATAAAGCAACTGAAACGCATCAAACATCCTATTCATGCCATCATTTTCATTTGCTTTCAAACTTTCACATCATGCATTATCCCACCCCTAAGCATCTTGCAACAATGGCGCCCTCTCACCGCGCCTTCCAGAAGCCTCGTTGCCAGTGTTGGTTCCCATAATGCCTGGGATTGCGGTCGCCAGGCTGCCCAAAAAGACAATAGCCATGACAGCGAATGCAAATGGCCACTGGAGGGCAATAACTTTAGTGAAGAATTGTCTGAAATCCATTAGCATTCCCCCGTCAACGCTGAAGCAGTAGAATATACCCAACACCCAACCCGGCGGCCAAGAATGCAGTCGCAAAGCCGACATAATAATCCTTGAATGCAAGCAAGAAGAATCCGGCAAAGGCGGCGAGTCCCCAGACGGCCACATTCGCGAGAACACGGCAAGCCAGAGAGTGGCAATGGACCATGACAGCACCGTTCCAAAGGAGCAAGTAGAAGGTCCACGTCAGCGGCATCGCCGAGACGGCTAGGTGGATTAATCTCGGTGCAGTGTGGTAGCGGAAGTAGACAGCAGTCAACTGGAGGAAATTGATGACAACGACGATCTCGGCGAGAATCGTATGGCTGCGGACCCACAGCATGACCCAAATAAACTGGAGGACATTGTACCTGCGACATGTCAGCGGGCGTTGAATTGTGGGAACCGAAAGGGCTTACAGGATAAAGTGGCTGCCGACCGAAGCAGCGGAGTTCTGGGCGGTTTCATCGCTTTTGAAGAGATGATAAACGTAGACGATCTGGAGAATCCAGAGCACGACCCAGTAGATATCGACGAAGACGGTGTTCAGAGTAAACGGAGTACTATGGCCGTAGAAGATCTTGTGGCGTCCAAGGTTGCCGTCGACGGGGGCATGGTTGACGTAGTAGAAGGTGGTGACGAACTGCAAGATGAACGATAGCAGGGTCAGGGCCCTGTAGGCGGTGATGTTGCGCCTGGTTCCCTCAGAGTCGCGAGCAAACGGGTTGGCTAGCAGAGAGAAGCCGATAGGTTAGTGTTGCAATTGACGAATCAAAACATAGAGTGCTCGAAACATACACAGCGAGAGCGGCATGGCTGTTTCCCTTGGTTGTTGTTGCTATTGTTGATGATGGCAGTGGATCCGACAACTGACAGTGACAATTGAAGGACACAGAGGACTGAAGAGAGAGAAAGCAGTCGTCACCCACAAGTGGGAAGCTTGGGGTTTTGTGTGGACGGTCAATCCGAGCAGATCACGTGAATGTGACGTAAGTAGTTTTGCTCAAGGGGATGCACCGCCAGGAAATCTCGATCGCCAGTTCGGTGATTGGCAGAGGTCGACACGCCACTGCCATGGTGAAGCCTTGCAAGAGTCATGAGACCGCTTGCTACGGTATGCCTTCCCCTTAAGTGTTGCTTTTGTCGTCCTGAATGCCGATGCAACCCGGACCGCAGTGCCGGTGCGAGCTATGGCATTGTATAATGGATTGCAGCTGTCGAGGCGAATTGTCCTTTGTCTCTGCAAATCTCTGCAGTAGCTTTATTTCCCCTCTATACTAAGTATGCAAGTTGGCAGTCTCTACTTGTTGCCTCTCTGTAGAGTAGAGCAGAGTACTAAGCTCCACATGACGTTGTTGGGCGGGAGGCTGCTTGCCAGAAAAACCAAGCCGGCTGCTCTCTCCGCACCCCGTTTCGCCCAATCGTCACCTCAAAACAGTGCACTTAACTGGTGTTGCTGTCCAAGTCGGATCTGCAGGCTTCATGCTACGGACACCCACGTCGTAGCATCTCCCGCTGCACAACACAGATAAACATAAACTCCTTCAATTCCCCGCTGAAACTGGCCAGCAGTCATAATGGCTTCCCCTTTTCTCTCCGCTGCCAGGGGTAATACATTTGTGTTGCGCTGTCTATCGGCCACGCTGAGCCCGTCTTTTTCCCGTTTAGGCATGGCGTTGTTGTGGATTCCCTTTGACGACAAACAACTCAGCTCGCCAACAAAGAAGAAAATCCTTACCCTCATCACCATCTCCACCACATCGACATCAGTCAACAACCACCATTTCCATTACTGTCACGACCACCACGAATCAGCATTCACTCTCTTCCTAGAAAGAACCACTGACCGAACAACTCTTTTCTTTGTCGCATCGAACCACCGCCAGAACACCACTCCCCGCGCTCAGCTCGCTCGCTTACACAAGCTTCGGCGGTCACACCACACCAACACCCGCTACATCGCACCGGCGTCGGGATGACGCTCCACACGATGTCATCCTTCGCGCCATCACTGCCCACGCTCCCCAGCTACCCGCGACACCTGGCGCCATCCCGCTCCGCCTCGCCCTCCCCCTTCCCACAGTCCAAAAAGTCGCGTCCTTCGTTCGCCTCAAATGCCTTCGCCTCGCAACAGCAGCAGCGCGAGTTTTCGTTCACACACCCGCTCACACCGTCGGCCACCGACTCGGATAACGATGATGACGGCCTGATGACGCACAGCATCTACAGCGACCGCGAGTACCGGAGTGCTCTCGTGGGATCGCGGAAGCGCGGCCACGAAGATGACGGCGAAGAGGATGATCGTCGCCCCCGAGAACCCGAGGAGCGCGCGGGGAAGCGGCGGATCATCGACGTGGTCGGCGGGACTCTTGGTGGGGTTCTGCGCGGCGCGTGGGAGATGTTCCGGCCGCGGATCCCGTTCTATAGCAGTAGTAGTAGCACGCCTGCGGCACCAGAGCCGATGGAGGTGACGCGGGAGGAGGAGATGTCGAGTTTTGCAGCGCAGAGGAGGCGGACGACGGGGACGTGGGATTCTCCGGAGCCCGGACAATGGGATGCCAGTGCTGCATCCTCGCCGCCGACGAGGGGGAGCGCGGTTCCCTTGAGTGTCACAAACCCCTACACTACTGCTCCTCGCACCGCCGCCTCCTATACCGCCGCTCCCTACTCCACCACCGTTACAAATCCCTACAATGATCCTTATAGTGCACCATATCTGGACTCAGCCGGAGTCGCGGCCCCCGCAACCGAAGCCGGGATGTCAGCGCGCTGGGTACTAGTCTCCCCGACTCCTCTCACCACGTCTACGCGAAAGCGCGCGCCGTCTACCTCCTCTCCGACGACCACCCGACGACCACGCCCGGTACTCTCTAAGAAGCGCGGGCTAAAACCTACGCCACGGACACCGCCATATCAGAGCCAGCAGGCATTCAACTTCGGGACACCGACAAGCGCCGGGAAACGTCACAGGAAGGGCGGGAGCAGAGACCGCGTCGGAGAGGACGAGTTGGAGATGGACGACGATATGCGCAGGTTTAATGAGCGCCTGAAAGCGATGATACGGGAGGGGAAGGAGGCGCTCGGGGCGAAGGTGGAGGTGGTTTACGATGAGGATGATGTGGTGGGTATGAGCGGGTTCTAGGAAGAGGTGGGATGGGAAGAATACTTGATGACACTGACGATTTACTCTACTTTACCAAGGTGGTACTTTCCTACTTTCTCTTTTGTTTGGGGGCATCAAATTGTGGATTTGCTTTTTTCCTAGACTTATCCCTCGCTCGGGTTTCCTGGTGTTAGTCTTTTCTGTTTCCGTTTTTTTGCCTCTCTACCAACTAATTTTCCTTTTCTCTCTCTTTCTATGTGTGTCTGGATCCCAATTTGTACTCGTCATTATTTGGGAATATTTTGCTTTACTTTTGAAGCGCAATGGTAGGTGAAGTGGTGGGGGTTGGTGAAGACCAACAGCTGTGTTAAGATATCTATATGATAGGATAGCCAAGCAAATTGGAAAGCAAGCAAGTATCATTAGCAATAATATGTGTTAGATGCTAGATATTGGTGCGTGCTTTTGTTTGGCTGGTGCGGCATCGTAGCTTGGAACAGAGCTGGTCGATTGTCCTGGTAACGGAGCGGGCGTTGAAGTGCGTCGGACGACGATCGGAGGAGAATAATTGGTATTGCGGGTACGCTTGGTGTTCATACCTGTGTGTGATTCTTAAGGAATGAAGGGAAATATGTAGGCGCGACGGGGAGCGGGAGTAAGCTGCCGCCGGCCTATCAACTCCACTTCCCCCCTCCTTGTTAACCATCCTCATAATTACCGTACCCTATGAACTGGAAGGTCATAGTCAAAATCACCGAATCAATAAGGAGGGACCTCTTAACTTAGCCGGCTTAACATGGCGGTACAAACACTAGATGGTCAAGATACAAGTTCGAAACCTGCACTGCTCAATCACACCTCAGGCTAGAAACTGTGGTTTTCACCTTTTGTTTGCTCCTCCCCTGTATATAGTAATTACAAGACCTCGAGACTTCGAGATGGCAAACAGTCTCGTCTCGAGTCGACGTATACAACTCTAATATTAATATTATCCGGAACAGTGTAATACCAACACAAGTTTCGATTAACAAGAAGCGATCTCTTTTCTTAGCGGGCTGATCATGATGCTAGAAACACCAGGTGACCAAGGTACAAGTTCGAAACCTGCAGTGCTGTAAACACCAATATCTCGGGCTGGGAACTTGGGGTTGCTAGTTTTTGTTTACTCTTCCTCCTTCACCTGCGCAATGGTATTATGTTGAGCCGTCGGCGCTGACGGAGTGCTAACTTGAGCAGTTACTCTGGGTTCAGGAGTACGCGATATGGTTCTTGTACTTCGGAAGTGATGGCGGCGGTGGTTGCGGTTGTAAAGAATGACGTGAAGTGAACCCCGTAGTGCTGCACACTAAACGAGCCACCAGGACAATGTGGTCACAACTTGAGACCCTCCGTCGGTCAGGCTGGAGTTTGTGAGTGATAGACCAATACACGGGTGACCGGCAGATGAAAAATATGAACTCTGCATGGCCATAGCTAAAATCATGCATTCACAAGAAGCGCTCTCTTAGCTGAACATGGTGCTAAAAACACCATGCGACTATAATGCAAGTTCGAAACCTGTATTGCTCATAGGTGCTGTAAACACCAACGCCTCAGAATGAATATCTGTGGTTATCTCTTTTTGTTTGTTCTTCCTCACACTCCTGCAGTGGCACAGTATTATGTAGTAGCTGAAAGACAGATAGCCAATAAACTGAGACGTGTTGGATGATCCCTTCACTCGAATCAGCTCGTGTGGTGCGCACATGGTGAAGGCATTACTGGCTTATACACTGACAAAGCCCCGCAGAAATCATGCCATTAACTAATCACTTGCGGGTATCTCTAGCACTCATGCAATGGTGCACGCAAATCAAAACACAAAGTTGCCCGAAAATTGCTGTCATATGCATATGCGCTATCGCAAATTTACCATCCCTTGTACGCCACCGGGACATCTCTTGTATTGTACAGAGTAATTCTATTTCAAGAGAAAGGTGTAGTCTAAGTAAATGCTACAAACTTCCCCCACAAGTCATATCTCAACCTTCTTCCTATATAAACAAATCTCCATATCCTCAGTGTCTTTACTCTCCATCAAAGTAATAGATTCTTCACTCACTTAATGTTCCATTGTTCCAATCACTCTCGCCATTTAAACATCTCTTTTAAGGCTGTCACACGGTGCTGACTGTTCTATCTTGCCATCCGGTAGCTCGAGGTATTGAAATAGAACATCATAGACCTCTGCCATTTCAAGACCGAGATGACCAACCGGACGAAACGTCTTGAATAGAGAGTCGACTCGTGTGTAACACTAATATTAGTATTATCAGGAGCTGCCGTTGTCCAGTGTAGTACCGAGCTCAAGCACTGAACTATGAAGGTATCACTCGAACCACATTCTTCTCGGATTTCACGCATTTCATCGGCTTCGCGCTCATCAATTACCAGGAAGCTGTACACCACTCCGCAATCACATGAAAGGTAACACATACCGCACAGTCTATTTCTTATCTCCTAGTTCCGTCTTTTCCAGCTTCAGAAGTAGTTCATACAGAGTTTAGGCTGTGTATGTACTGACCCCTACAAGGGAGAATTCATTCGTCATCCCTCCATTGACCTTACTTGCGAGATCATACTTTCGTATCTTGTAGTCTACAAATAACTTAAGGCCCAGATATTAAAATTCAGAGCTGAATTGTCTCTAAATCGAATATACTGTACCGAGCATAACGGTTCGTACGTCACGCATCACAAAAGGGCTGTTTGGTACGTAGAAACTCCTATTTCGTCACGAACCACAGCGGTTCTATCCGTAGTTGCTAGGGTACGTTAAATGGTTGTCACAAAAGCGTGAGTAGTCTGGGTTTGAAGAACTGTGGCTGATTGCTGTATTATCAAAGTGTAAATGAGCCTTTTCATAGGTCATAATGTTTATGTGAATCTTTCACTACACAGGAAATCTCTGCCGTATTTTCTGCACTTTGAAATCAGTGTCCGACCATGGTTCCTCAAGTAATCCCAACTCGTACTCACCTAATCCTGTCCGTTACAACCAGAAATTTCATGTCACACTACCTCTGATTTACAATGAAAAGATGTCGCAGAGGGGCGGATCTAAAACAAAAAGCGTCACGGCCGGTAGCTCGTCTAAACCATTATGCTCGATACAGTACTGCATGTTGCCGTCCAATGCTACAGCGATGCTGCGGTGCTCCTCAGAACACTTTTCAAAGTTGAAAAAAAGTCCAAATGGTGTTATCTCGTGGATTAAGACCTTGTTGGTAGTCTCTTTTGGTAATATTTTATTAGGGTGACCCCAAAACATATGGTACTTCGGAGCCTGCTTTGGATGTTTACGCTTGGGTTATCTTGCTAGAAACCACGTAGATGGTATCTGAGATAGCTATGTGAATACTACTCTGGTAACAGCGGGAGAGAACGATGATCGGCTCCTCCCCCACCACGTCTTTAAGTACGTTGTGCTGTACAACAATATGCCGTTAACGATGAAAACTCACCTATCCTGGCGCCTGCTGCCGTGTTACAAGACGGACCGATTTCAGCTCAGTTTGACGTGGAGGACCGCCGCCCACGACCAACAGATGGAATGGCAAAAGAATCAACTCCAGAAAGCTGTAGCATTTTTAAGGTAGTCGCCAACTGCGGGCCGGAACCACACTGCCACGGCGTCTAAACCGCTTCCCCGTAATTTTATCACTAAAAGGGCACGATATGATATCGAGCGTAGTCCACATCCCGGATTTCATCAAGATTTATTGCTTAGGCTGCTCACCCTGGCTTCGGCTATTAGACCCTGTGCTCGTACAATCAGACTCTACACAAACTGCTTCCATGTGTCTACACGAAAGTCTCGCACGCGATGACGAAGCCCTCTTGGTCAAGCGTCCTTGGTCTGGGACCCTCCCGGACTTTATGGGGCAAGCCTCTTCCACATATCCACATGATAAGTATGCTGGCAAGGCCCTAACCCACTCCCTCCTATGGAAACGCCGATTCTCGAGGCTATCTTCGGCTTCCATACTCTGTGCTGCGTCTTTCCATCCTCATCACCGGAGACCGGTAGTGTCGACGGTAACATGACGTTCGATACCAGCAGATGTCACAGTTTAACTCAACAAGTTCTTCGATTACTTTATATAATTTGAGTAGGATTTCTGCTATCTGGTGAGTATTTAGTGATGTTAATCTTCCAGTATCATCGAGTTATACGTGTTCTTCCTATAAGCAGCCTTTAAATAGATGTATGTTGCTGAGTCTATAATATCCCGTTCTTTAACAAAGTTACGAATGTTAATTGTCTTACTGGCTAATAATAGGATGTTTGTTTGCGGCTTGTTTCAGGTGATGGACTGGATCTTGGTTCTATCTATCATTTGGTTGATCTTGATGTGATTGACAGTCAAGGTATGGTCTTTTAGAAGCTGGCGTGTCGTGTTTCAAGGTTGGAATAGATCTTCTAAGTTTTCAGGGCTTCCCTCCACAGATCGCTGATTTGGTTTAAGTCGCTCATCCGCTTCACGTTTGCTGTTACGACGTCGCGTTGCGTTGTACCCTGCTGCTAGTCAAAGCGAAAAGCCGAATGATATAGCTTGTATGTTCCGAGATGTCTTCCAATAGATTGTCGATTTTGTGTGTGCACATCTGTTGCAGAACGCTACTTCATTAGCATCCTCTTTCATTTTGATACCTTTGATTGCCCTCTTTTTGCTTGCGTTTGGTTCGGAGACTGTTAAATCCGAAAGAGAATGCCTCATGACCGCCGTCTATAGTCATGGGATGGTAATTCTGGAATGTACTGGTAGCTAGGCTGCTAAAATGAGATTCGTATGTAGTTCATTCGGGAGTGTCAAGAGCTAAATAAAGGCTGTCAGTAGTTCGTCGGAGGACTGGTGGGGTACAAACCGGTTCCATTGTGGGAGGGGGCAGTCGGTAGCTGTGGACATTTTGCGATGGTAGGTGTGTCCGAAATTTTGAGGGTATTTATAAGGACATTTTTGGCTGGCTGGGGCTCGACATAACTGGAATGGATTCAGTCAGTAACGCTAATTCTGGCCTGCCTCGCGGCCGCGATAATATCCAAACGAACATCGGACTGTACTTGCTGGTTGTACTGTAGGATATTCCGTAGAGCTGACGACGACGATATACACGCTGCGACTACGATATTAACGAAGTACAGCAGTAGAACATCGAATATGTTGGCTATGGTGGAAGTGGTGTTTGATGCCCCGTCGGAGCTGTGAAGGGATGGAGTGAGGGGCTGGGGTGAGAATGGAGTGAATATGAGAAGTTGTTTGTTGACGACCGGGGGCGCTACGTCTTATGGTAGGTCTGAGGTCGTTCGAAGTGCTGACCGAGGCGGCGCTGAAAAACGATCGCGGGCTTTGGATCGCGGTGCCAGATATTGACTTCAGGGGTGCCAGAGCTTAGCTTGAAGTGATGGTGTCAGATGTTGGCTTTGGGGTGATGTGGAAGGATAAAGGAATGAAGTGGAAGTTGGATGGAGTGGTGAGATTTTATAGTGACGGACGGGTCAAACATGTGGCTTGTGGCAGATTCAACCTCAAGGCATATGGGTTTTCCTCTTACACTATTTCTGGGTACGAAAATACATTGTCACTGGCAGCTGTTTGAACTTGTCGTTCTTAGCTATTGCTCATAACCAATTACGTATTACTATTATAGCCCCCTCGTCGTCTTACAAACATACAAGCATGGCGGTATTGATCTTCCTAAAGTATTCACCCATATTTAGTTCACCTTCTTCTCGTCCTCTGTAACATCAATTGCCTGCATCATCTCTACCGCAGGGACCATCTCCCAATACGCCTCCCACAGCAACCAACCCGGAATAACAACCCACAGGCCATTGAAGAAGATAAGATAGAGCCATCTAATCCCTGTTAGTTCCAACTTCCCTCACCCGGCACATTACTTACTTGTACATCCAATTGCCAGTCATCAAATTATGGCACCCGCTCACCCATTCAGGGCCAAAAGTCATCCAGCAGCCTACACGAATCCACGCTTAGCGCACATCCCTCTCCCCATTCAGGCGTACGTACCATAAATCTCACCCGTCGCAAGAACACTCATCCAGAACCATCTCCTCCCCTCACCCTTCCGAATCATCTCTGTAATCCACACCGCCAGCGGACCTCCCGCAAGCACCGTAATGAGCTCAACACACACAGTACTCACATCCGATACGCCCCACCGGACATCCGCCTTCGCATACTCCTGCCATAGCTTTGCCAGCGGCGCGTCGGAGAATTTGGCGCCGTATGAGATGGCGGGGTTCCCCCAGAGCGTGGGGACGGCGGCGGATGGCGTGGGCGACGAGGCCGCGAAGGAGTAGTAGATGAAGGAGCCTTCCAGGATCAAGTGGGTCAACGCGTTGAAGACGTGCCAGACGTACATGCCGCGCTCTCGCTGGGAGACGGCACGGGGGAGGGCGGCCCTGGAGAGGCCATAGGCGGAGAGCAGGAGGGCGACGGTGCAGAATAGCGACCAAACGGTGGTCGCGCTGATCAGCTGGGGCTCGTCGGCTGCCATGGTTGCGGTTGTGCAAATGCGCGTGCTGGTTACTGCGGGTGCTGCCAGCTTATAGTTGACGCTGCGGCTTGGCAGGGGCTCCGAGTGGCCGGGCTCGATTGGGCAGCAGGGTGGCCACGACACATCGACAGCAACGTTGCAACGCACAAAACCACTGCGCGCTAGGTTCGTGCTGCATACAGTCGTCCTGTGCACTTTGCGAGGTCTGTCACTGCAGGCCCACGGTTCGCCGGTCAGCGTACGGTGATCCGAGCGAGCGGCCGACTCCTGTGCTGGCGCCAGAGCTCCATCCTCCCCTCACCGTCTCTTACGTATCCCCTGGTCCCGCCAGTCGCGATGTCCCCAGTCCCACCCTCTCCCTGCCTCCCGCTGCATGGCGCCGAGAAGACTCCCCCGACACCCTCGCTCGCCTCCCAGGCTCGGAGTCGAAAGCTGCAGCTTCTGCGCAGCCTTCGAGCCGTCGTCGTGGCTGCGGGCATCTTCGCCCTCGCCTTGTGGGGAGCGATAGGATTCGGCCTGTTTCCGCACAAATGCAACCCACGCTACCCCCGCAACCCAGCGCCTTCCTCCGTGCCCTTCCGGTGGCCCGATGTCAGTCCCCCTCGCCTCGAACAGACCCGTAGGCTGACATCTCTAGGTGACGCCCACTTCCGACCTCCTCTGGCACCCCTGCTTCGGCTCTCTCGAGTGCGCGCGCCTGCAAGTCCCCCTCGACTGGACCAACCCTTCGGACCACCGCACCGTCGCGGTCGCGCTTACAAAAGTCCCCGCCGCCGTTCCCGAGACCGACGCGTCCTGGTCAGGCCCTGTACTGCTCAACCCGGGCGGCCCCGGCGGCTCGGGCGTCCAGTTCGCAATTACCCTCGGAAGCGCGATACAGGCTGTGGTCGGACGCACGCACTCCGTCATTGGCTTTGACCCCAGGGGAATCAACAATACTACGCCGGCGACTACATGTTTCCCGTCCGAAGCGGCTCGGGTGATCTGGTGGCTTCGCGGGAGGGTGATGGGTTACTCGATAGATCACCAGGACGTGGGTATCGAGTTCGCGCGCGCAAAGTCGCTGGGGAGCGTGTGCGAGGAGGTTATCAACGGCGGTGGCGGGGCGGCGTTCGCAGGCACTCCAAATGTCGCACGGGATATGCTCGCGATTGTCGATGCGTCCTGGAAGAGCGTGGGGAAGACGCAAGTGCATGGGAGTAAACATGGGCTTCGGTACTGGGGTTTCTCGTACGGCACGGCGCTGGGGCAGACGTTTGCATCCATGTTCCCGGACCGCGTGGAACGGATGGTGTTGGACGGCGTCGTCGATCTGGACGACTACTACGCCGGCGGCTGGCTTCGCAACCTGCAAGACACGGACCGCGTGATCGAGGCTTTCGACAGTTACTGCGCCTCCTCCTCGGCATGTGCATTCACCGCCGCGACTCCCGGCCTTGTAGCCCGCCGCCTCAAAAAGCTCATCTCCAAACTCCGCAAAGAACCCGTCCCCGTCTACGGCGACTCCGCAGCACCAGACTGGGTTACTGAGTCCGACATTCGAACGATCATCTTTTTGTCGCTGTACTCTCCGATCCTGTGGTTCCCGGTTGCCGCCGACGCATTAGCCGCTCTCGAAGCAGGCGACGCGGCGCCAATCGTGAAGATACTCCATGCCACGTATGAATGCGACTGCTCCGTCCCAGGTACCGAGAAGCCAAACACCGGCGTCGAAGCGGCCTTTGCAATTATCTGCCAAGACGGTGGCTTAGCCAGGAGTAATAACACTCTCGCGGAAACAGTCGCATATGTGGAAGAGCTGAGGGGCCAGAGCGAGATGATCGGCGGCAACTGGGCGCAGATCCAGATGGCGTGTACTGGCTGGCGGGTGCCCGCGCAAGGCCTCACTCCGACGCGCGGGAAGCCGTGGGGCGCGGATACTCGGAACCCGATATTGTTTGTGAGCACCAAGCTGGATCCGGTTACACCGCTCAGAAACGCAGAGAAGGCGAGGGGCTTGTTCTCTGGCGCGGGCCTGTTGGTGCAGGAGAGTGAAGGGCACTGCTCAGTTTCGGCGCCGAGTATGTGTTCGGCGTCTAAGATTGGCCGGTATTTTGAGGATGGCATTGTGGACTTTGCGGCGGTTTGTGAGGCTGATACTACGCCATGGGGTGCTCCAAGGGCGGCGGCGATGGTGACGGAAATGGGACTGGCCGCATGGAGATTGGCGAAGGGGTGGAGACCGGTTGTACCTGGAGGATTCCGGTAGTGGTTGACGGGGACTATAACGGGTTTGCTTTTTCGTTGGGACGGAAGTCTGCTTTGGTTTTCTTGAGTAGGTTAGACATGATACCTATCGAGTTATGAATTCAACTTCTAGCACTTTGGAATTTTGTTTTCACCTTTAACTTTAAATCTGTCTCCCAGCCCCGCACTGGCCCATCGCCGCACCAACCCGCAATGGCCGTTCTTTCAAAACTCAACCACCTCATCCTTAAGCCCGCCACTTTAACCAAATCACTAACATTCCCAGTTCACGTTGCATCGCCACTGGACTCGGCAACATCAACGGTAACTCCCCCTCCCCCACACCCCCGCCCGTTGCCCCTAGTGCTGATAAATCATAACAGGCTGGAGACCAAAAAGAAAATATTTTCAACAGCAAAATAAGATCCCATCACTGGTTAGTAGAGTAAGGATAAAATGTTTGCAAATCATGATATTTCCCACCTCGCCTATCACACACGTTCTCGTCTTGCGCAAACACCCCCGCTGAGCGAGCCTTCCGTGATGCCAGTATCTACAGTGACGTTACTTTAGTACTAAAGTAGTCTCGAACCGGCATGTCTCTGATGATACCAAAAATAGCCTGGTGCATCTTTATGTTGCGGGCCGACCCGCGGGTTTGTCTTTTGGGTGGCGCTTATCTTCACCTCTTGCTTTTGAGTCTCACTCTCTGCTGGGGCGGTCAGTTTTGGGCAAATGGGCAACAGCAACCGTTGGATTGAAGCAATTTGTTTTAGTTGCCGGAAGAGACTAGCGTTATATTTGCTAAGGCAAGGAGTTCTCAATCTTTCAGTAGTTGTATATACAGTTCTCACAATCGATACATTTCTCGCCGGTCAGTTAGTAGCTGAGCATTCCATATCATACAAGTATCACGTTAACATTTTCAGAGGTGTGAATGACGTCGTATCTTCGGGACACCAGCAAGTACGCCCTTTCTTATGCGATTTTAGAAAGACATTGAAAATATCATTCACGTTGGCTGGAAAATACTAAGTCTAGATTTAAATAGCCTTAGGCTCGTTATAGTCTGTCATACGGCACTTTTTTTCACTGGCAGGCTAGGCTCGTTATTCATGGACAGGGCAGAATCAGGCGCGAGGAAAAGGTTTCGGGGGTGCGCACGCGCAGCCCTACCGGCCCGTTTCGCTTATTTGAGAAATTCTATAGGTATGCGCAGCCTCTTAGGTCTTAGTAGAGTGTATCGTAGAATTATCTCTAGTTTAGCAATTGTACAAAGCTAACAATCCCCTCGACGGAACCTGTCATGATCAACCGCACTCGGGGAGTACCCGGTGCATGTTATTGGAAGCGGGTCATCGATGCAATCAATTTGGTGAATGGCAGCGCAGCATTGTCGGTAGTTCTCGGGCTATCATCCAACGATACCTGATTTCTAAAGTTACATTTCTTTTGTATCGTGTCCAGATTTTAGCCTCGCTCGGGTGAGTAGTTACTGGTTGATCTGCGGATTTGTTTGTCAGGGAGTGGAGCTCACTCAATATGAACTCGTTGTGAAGCGCGAGCAGATCATTTGATGAGGTAGCAATCCCATTAGATTATTTTAGGCTTGGCCTACACAAAACGGGTTCAGGATCTAGTTCTAATCTAATACCAATAGCCCAGCCGTGCAATTGCTCATGGGAGCAATACCGGCTCGATGTCAAGAGTCGAGCGAGACGTGTTGGAAAGATCTAGCGCTGTTTCGATTCACTTCGGATCACTTGCAAGAATTGTCTTCAATTTCTCATGATCTCGTGCAGGGGACTCTCGATATCATGGGTTCCCGGGCGCCCGGGCGTGCTTGCATGATGCATACTTGAAAGAGTCATCAATATCAGCGCATTCTTAGACTGGTTACTGGATGCGAGGGTGCACATCTAAGGCTGCAGTCTTGCCAATTGCATACTGTACTGGCCGTCGTGATCTGGACAAGGCCTGGTGCTGATAGCAATTTAGAGGTTGGACAGCTGTTGCTGAAGCTTTTGTGTACTCGGACATAGAATTGAGTCCATAGGTTTGCTATTGATAAATGTGAGAAATAGAACAATAGGAGGAGTGAAGAGCGGCTCTGCTGGAAGGGGAGGCTTCAGGACTTGCGATTATTCTATTATCTGTGGTCTTTGTATGTACAATCATCGGTGTTGACACCTTTTGATTTTCGGACACTTTAATCTAACGCTGACTGACGCAAAAAATAATCTGAACGGACACCCCATGCTGACTGCTGGCGTCCGGACCACGGCAGCCAGTACAGTATATTGTATGCCTGATCGTGGTGCAAGCCTTGCGTTGCGACATTATCGGCTCATTGCACCGAGGAGAGCAGAGAACTATCTTCATGTGGTATTGAGCTTCTAGGAACTTGCGCTTCTAGGAACTTGTCGGTGTGCCTAAGGCCGCTCTTGTGTATATAACTTTAAAGACCTTTCCAGCAGTGTCCATTGATTAAAGACCAAGGAGATCAAGAAAGACTTGTAATCAAATATTGATACTGAAGCTGTCAGTTATCAAATGCAAAATATTGCTCCCTTCGCACAATTTTCGTGCGCTTTCCGGGCTGCGCAACACATACATAGGTGGACCCTGTCAAAATCTCTACTGTTGTTACACTGACGCTAATGTGTACTAGATTGAAGTTTTTTGCGATTATACCGCACACACCCGATTTCTCTGATTTGTTGCATTTCCTGTTTGGGATGCCGAAAATGAAATTTGGCCAATCAACAGCCTGGAAATGTGCAGCCTCGATACTGATCAACCAATGAGCGCACAGGACTGAAAATGCAACAAATCAGAGAAACCGGGCGTGTAGGGGATAAACTCAATTAATACATTCGCCATACGGGTTTTCTAGTGATGCTCATATGCGTTTCTTTTACATTTTCAGACTCAGAAATATGTGCGGGGCATGATGATGGAAAAGGATACCTTAGGTACGATTGCTCTCCGAACTCTGCACTATTATCTGACAGACGCGAGCGCCTGGGGGAGGGGCGTTAGTGCTAGAAACTGCCAAATGAATTTGATGAACAGGTAAAGAATCTTAAAAAAGAAGCTGCAAAGTCCAAATAATGTCCCTCTAACCACCAAGCCTTCGCTAAGTCCATGCTCGTACATCCCCGCATGCTTATATAGCTCAAACCCTTCCTATCTACTCTAATCTACCCACATCTCATCTACCCCAGCTCATCATCATAAGACATCTCATAACCGTCGTATGAAGGTAAACTCGTCATTTTGTATTTTCCTAATCTCTCCAAACCAGTTCCTCTTTCCCATCCTGGGATACTATTGCATACTCCGGGTGGCACAACCTGAAATGTTCTGTTCTGTTGTCCGTTCGACGGAACTTTTTATCACAAACCAAACAAAGGTAGCGTGGGGGTTGGTGAATAGTCGTTTCGTGACGTTTTCTGTCGTAGTTTCTCGTGAAAGATTTGCTGCACTCCTCGATTGTACAGCGGAAGATCCTGATAAAATTAGCATATAGCGCGTTTCGGGGCCAGTATATCTACGTACGGCGGATCTGTATGAGAGACGGCGGCCGCGTCTGTCGTCTGATCCTGGTTGCTGTTATGCCTATACCATTAAACGCGTTAGACCGCATTTCAGACTACTTAAAATTTGAAACTCTTGCGTATCTGAGTCCCACTGTGTAGATTACCTGTTAACCTGTACGTTGTCCCGGGACACTCCAGAAGGAGCAGAGTGTTGTGTATAATGATGAATAGATTCCCTGGACCAACGCCTCCTTGTCTTCGTCATAAGAACATCGCTGTACGCCGGGTAGCTTTGTTGCATATAGTGTGGTATGTTGGACTGTTGTTGAGGTGCTGAGACATACTGTCTAGTATCACCGGTAGTTGTGACGTGTAGGAATAAATTATTCTGTCCGCCGGAAAGTGCGCGCTGGTGACAACTGCAACCACAAAACTCACAATCGCGACTACAGAAAACACAAGTGATTGCGCTAAAGGTGTCCATTTTGTGGATGTAAATCTATTCTACTGGGAAGCACTTTTCGTCAGAAACAATTACCGGCCGGATCTTGATGGAAAGAGGTTTCACCTTAAAGATGTTTGCTGGGTCAGTCGGAAAGTACTGACCGCGATATCTTGGTTTGAAGTTATGTTCGTATGGTTATCTATCGAGATGAAGTAATGAGTGGGAAATGAATGTCTGATTGTGCGGCCGGCCTCAGTGCTGTATACTGTGTTTAAAACCAACAGGCCGGGCGCCCTCCATGCCACTATATGTAAGCTTCCCCTTTCAATCTTGGACTGCATTTACCAGTCCTTCAGCTTTAGAATTGTATCCAATTGATAGAGAATAGACAATAAGCCTAGAGTTGTAGCGGTGGGATTTGAACCAGGCGTATATGCACAGGTGAGGTAACGGGCGTTCTAGCAACGCCCGGAACACTATTGAAGAAGCCCAATCAGAACAACAATAGCTATCCCAAAGTGCTGACTTGAAGGGAAGAATGAGTATCTGCTTCAGTGGTCTTAAGGCTTGAACTGGTGTTTCGGAGCTCTGAAAACATTCGTGAGGGTTGACTTTCTTGGCGCCCGCTAAGAAGACGAGTGAATCTTAATGAAGTTGAGCACTTGCGTGCAGGTGTTCCAGCTGATAATCCGCCACATCATACTCCTACCTTGTCTTGTCCCCAGTCTCTCGTTGCCGAGCGAGCTTACGAGCGAGGCAACGAGAATTGAGCTACTCTAGTGGCTGGGCACGAGACAAACTCCTACCCTCAGCCGGGTAAATTTTCGTGTCATACAAGAAAACATCCCTTGCATACAACGGCACAGCAAAAATGAAAAGTCCAAACAAATATATAATTTAACACACAGCAGGGAAATAAAACTCAGGATAGGTCCGAACTCGCCTTTGGCTCCTTCGGACGTGTGGTATTGCTTGGAATTTCACTTTGGTGCTCGCAAGCTCGCCATACCCTTTGCTGGGTAAATCCCCGTGTCTGTTATTTGTAGGGGATATATCTGTGAGGATATGGTATTTATGTTAAGATCAGAAGCGAGTGATGACCTTAATTAGATTATACTGCGTGCAGGATTGCTGCGACGCGATGCGCTGCACCTCTTCGCTGATTCAGTCCACTAAAAATAACGACTGCAAGCGGAGGGGAGGGGCCTGGGGGAGAGGAGAACAGAAGAGCCCTAATAGGGCACCTTAGATGAATATGCCCTGTCTACTCTATAGTATATGTAGCGCCGCAGCGGTAAGTTGTGCATACCCCAAATTATGACAACTTAATTCTAATAAAGTTTTACCGATTCGCGGTGCACCCTATATCTGACTGAATTATACGTTGTAGATGCATCAAAGCAGCATCTTATCTACCTATTCGTCTATTTCAGTATAGCTGGCACTACTAGATGTTTGTACTATACATGTTTGGTACAATATAATGTGCTTGTAAACTTGCGATCCTCGCAGGAATAACATCATCTGGCTGGCGAGGTTATTCCCCATAATGCACATGTGCGGAGAAACAGGCTTCAGGAACGGGCACCTAATGGAAATAGGGGAAGAGGGTAGTGGAGGGGGCTCACAACTTTACTTTGTTTTAACTTTGGTATTTTCATTGGAGTGGGAAGGAATTTTGGGAATATGTATGCCATGGCCGCAAGCGGCCGAATACAGCATGATTACAAACAAACCTAATGGAAAATAACTACAGCCGTAGAGTCTTTTCAACAGGCACAGAACCAAAGGATTTGCGGCATTCTAGAACAGGCCCGCACGTTCGATCCTAAGTGGTTAGTGCTGCCGAGACAGTAGGCGCACTAGCAACTGCTGGCTCTTCCCCCTCACGATTGAAAGCATTTTGTGGGAGATGTGATTAGCATAGCGAGATATCTCCTCACATCCAATGGATAGTGCCAGGCAAAGACTGCGAGCCACGTGACTATGCTTGCTTTGATACATAGTGGGGCGAAGTATCCAGTTTGCGAAACGGTACCTGAGGCAACCTAGAATAGAGTTAGACGATACTGACATTTGCTCTCGTCCCCAGAATTTTTCCTCTTTCCCAAGCTCAGCTGACAGACAGTTTGTGAGCACGTTTGAATTCGAACGAATTCCACCCTAATAGTCGGGCAACAAGTATGCAGCTGACACGGCGCCCGATTATGGGTTTCTCTGAAATGACTTCTGTCCCCGTGAAATTTCAGCATAAGTCGATTAATAAACTAACGTTAGGATATTAGGCGTTAGGCTTATTAATTGAACGTCAATACCTCTTTTGGTCAACCGGCCACAGACACGATCCTTATCATGCCTGGGTTGTGGATCTAACTAGGCAGCACTTTAAAACCCTTAAACGTATTGCTTCATTTCATGGCTCAACAGCTATATAACGTGTATTATGACGAGTTATGTATGTTCCGTACGGTACGCAACCCGTGACAACTCGCAACCCGGAACAGCCCAAGCTGCGACTGGGGACGTGTTGCAATTCGACAGCCCATCTGCGACCCCACCAAGTTTTTGGCCGGAGAGATTGTAACCAAACTCCGCAACCAATCACCACCACTATCTATGTGATTGAAGGTCTTGGGACTTTTGATGGGACCCCACAACACTGCTGAGACTTATTGGATTGGGTGAGCTATGCAAAGGTGGGACTACGATCTCATACATATACTAAGTAGTGTCTCTCTCAATCTCATGGTCAATACTATGCTCTCACCGTGTGGGGACGTTGGCCGGGAGTGCGAACCAGAAGAAGCTTTTTGTATGTAGAACAGACCAATATGGTCGGGGATGGGCGACGGTTCGCAAACGCTCGCCAGTTTATGAGATGGACTGTAAATGTTGTGAACCGATGACCGTAGTTCGCGAACCGAAATGATCGTCCAAGGTACGGAACATGTACACACCCCGTCCTCCGGTAATAGTGATCAAGAGACGGCCTGATGGCCGCTTCGCATAGGCGTTGCCACTGCCAGTACCCCTATAATTAATATTTGGAGTACATTGAATAGTTGCATAACGGGTAGTGTGATATGGGTCGCTGGGTGGCTATTCCGGATTCCGGAGTAGCTGTTAGGGTGGGCTTGGAGGGTGAGCAGCAGAATCTGCCAGATTGTATTGTTTCCTTAGTGTAACAAATTTTATCAGCTTGAGTATAAGGAGACGAAGGGATGCTGTTGAGGATGCTTCATCGTGCCAGCCTCATGAGATCCCGATAGTTGGCTGAATGCAATAAGAAAACCAGGAAAGAAGAAAAAAGGAAAAATACGAGGAGAAACAGCTGGAATAGGTGTAACCTGTGGGATATCGGCGACTACGCCGGCGCCTCCCTGGCTGCAATGCATGCTTCTTTCGCTTCTGTCTCCCCCCGCTTCCCGCCTCAATCCTTTTTCCTGTTACTCACAAAGTCGATGCCTCGGCTCTGTCGTCTGCGTCCGAACGTTTGATATACTCTCTACAGCGCATCATGAAATATGATCTCAGTTCTTTTCTTCGCTCTCCCCATCATCTCGAGCCCAAAGTAACGCCGATCCGACCTAGCATCTTAACCCAGCAGGACTCGGTGGAATCATCAAATAAGATACGCGTCGCTCTTACTAGAGAGCCCATGAATAGCGGTTGTCGGTAGCTTTGGAATAGTCTGGAGAATTGGATGAAAGGAAAGGTTGAGGTAAGGGATTCCAAAACTGAAACTTTTATCTCCATACTGCGGAATTTCACTACTACCAAGTTAGCTCCCGGTTTCTAAGAACTCTCCTTCGTTCACAGGCGCGACTGCCCCGAAAGCATGACTGCTGAAAACACTACAATAACCCTCCTTCAAAGTCTTTCGAACTCTTCCTTCCCATCGTTAAACCGGTCGATGCCACTGAGTAAAGCAATCCACTTCGTCAGGACGCAAGCTTTTACTGACACAGATAGGGGCAGGAATACTGCCACAGGCAGCGCAGCCACGAGGCATCATACATGTGGGTTGCAACTCATGGTATGCGACTAGCTGAAACTGGCACTATCTGTACATTACAAATGGAATATAGGTGGTCTACATTCTAGGGCGGCTTGTCTTTTGGTTTTACCATTTGAAACAAACTTAACAAGGGCAGAATGTTAACCCTCGGAAGGCTTCGGTATAAAGAATAGCTATTTCGAGCTGGCCACGGCTTTGGCTTTTCACAATTACCTATGTTTCCATTATTTGTTATCCGTCGGACCTCCAAATGGCGACCATCACCGTAATCGGTTTGACACGTTCCAAAGATTTGACATTCTCAATTTTTGGAATTATCAGGACTGCCGTAACGGCGTCCAAAGTCGACCCACTGAACTGTTTGCCAGTATAGCTAGTTTGGCTCGGAAACGACTTGTAAAGAATTGGCGAAACGGTAGCACGAAGATCCTTAGTGACCTAAAACCCGGTAGTCGTTTTGCTGGTTGGACCAAACGTCGTAAGTGCCGCTGGAAAAGCCGAAAGGAAGGGAGGGGAAAGAACAGGACGGTTCTCTCTGCCCTGGCGCTGGCCAGCCGAACATTAATTACAACTGATCATGGGTGCCATCATCATTCTATATCGTTAGTCTAGCGCTGTTGTTTAGTAGTCCCTCCCTGGTGCGGACACACAATAATCCATATCTGTCGCTCAGATGAAACCGCAAATCGCGGCCAATGATGTTAAGTAAGTCTGGCATATACATATAAGTAGCCTTCCTTCCCCCATTTGATTATTAGCCCTCTATATTTGCTAACTGTCATTGGAAATGAGCCACTAGCCAGATATGCTTACGCGCTCATCATCGGCGCTGATCCTTCAAAATAACCTATTCGAACTCGCAACTCGCAAGCTAGCGACAGTGCAATCTAATAGTGATTGGGGTTCTAGCACTTCTAATCAGTGCTATGATAATATAAGACCGTCTTGCGTTCCGGATTTCTGTAATACCGTTTGTTTCCGAACTGCACAGCGTCCGTACTGACCGACTATGTATGTACCTTATATACCGCTCACTTATTGATGGCACATTATTTACTACCGTTAGGGGACCAGATACGTGCCAATTATCGCCGGCGTTATACATGTGTGTAGTACACTTCAGGCGAAGCAAGCTCCTTGGACGAACGTGCAATACAATGACAAAAACCAAGCACCAAATTGGATGACTCAAACGCGATGGCGTCGTATGACGGGAGGATAGAGTAGTCTGTCATCAGGCTTTATCGCTTAGTGCTAGCAACCAAAAGTCGTGGATAGAGATGAGATGCATAGACAGAGGACATCATGGTGATTGACGATGGAAATGTCACGTGTAATCAGATTGTGAAGACGATCGTGCATTAGATTATGACTATCATGGCACTAACAACTTTGTCTCGTACTCGGGTCAGGCAAGGTCAATCCGGACACCTCATTTCTGGAAGAAACCTCTGGAAATTGAGAATTATCAGTGCGCCATGCACTGAATTGGGTAAAGCGAATGAAAAAGTATAGATTCGTAGCAAATTGAGCCTCCTCCCCCCCAGTCAATACCGCCAGTCACACAGCAAAATTGATTTCCAGATATGGGGCGTCCGGATTGACAATGCCTGACCCAGACTACGAAAGTGGGCTTTGCTCTGGCCGAGCGAGAGCAAGGCTAGAAATCTGGGCACGAGAGAAACTAACAATCCTCCACCAAAGGGGAAGAAGGGTAGAAGAAGGGGGCCATCCGGATGGGGAGAGGAATCGGGTACTGCCCTACTCTAATTCGAGTGAATGCAGAATGATTAAAACAAACAACCCACCACCTCCTTGCCTACCACGCAACCAACCAGAATAAGAGCGTTAACTACATTACACAAAGCGGGGGTTCGGGGGGTTATTTTGCATAATTTACTTTCACTTGCATATTGTTGTATTGTTTTGTTGCGTCGCCTCGAAGCATTCTCATTGGCCGGAATTGTTTTCCGTGTGGCTGTGCCTCATGCTCATTGGTTAGAATTATTCTGCATGTGGCAGTGCGTCAGTTTCTGTGGCGTCATGTACGGGTTTCAGCCGCAACTCCATTTTCCTTGGACTTCGCACGTCGTTGCTACATGACGTTTTGTTGCCACGAGGGAGAGTGGAGGAGATAGGATGAGGGTGCTGGAGACTGCAGAATAACAGCTAGAGGGTGAGTGAGAAGTGAAAAGAGAGTTAGAATATACAGCGGGTGCGAGTCGCCGTAGGTTGTGAGGCCTTGTTTGTTTGTAATCATATTGCATTCGGCTGCTGGCGGCCATGGCATATCCCGTACATATTTCCTCCCCGCTTCCTTCGTAACATAAAGAAACAAAAGCAAAGTCGCGAGTCCTCTTCTCCTCAAAACAAAAGAAACCGCCAAAAAACAACATCAACTTTTACACCCCCCCATCACTCGACTCCTCGTGATCTGAGTTCTCCGCCTCCTCCACCACTCCGCTAATTCTGCCAACATCTGTACAAGATAAGAAATCCAACAGAGCCTGCGAACATTTTTCTTCTGCAAAAACGAGAGACATCGGCAATGAAATCTTTGGCTTCTTTAAAACCCTTTCCACGCCCTCATAACCATCATCCCCCTTTTGCCCATCAACCCAAAGCCTTTTTTGTTCTCGTTTCCATCTTTTGCACCACTTAAAAAGGTGGT
>Ga0307515_10000573_pt1 | contig 86907 bp, 76 predicted proteins | sample 17_EM_MG_FD_194513 | JGI IMG/M metagenome (GOLD analysis project Ga0307515, IMG submission 194513) | Populus trichocarpa ectomycorrhiza microbial communities from riparian zone in the Pacific Northwest, United States - 17_EM | ecosystem: Host-associated > Plants > Roots > Unclassified | place... | reverse complement strand
CGACGTCCCTGCGGGTCACCCCGAGGTACACCACCAGTCCGAGGATGACCGCCAGGAACAGCACGCTCGTGACGACGGTGCCGAAGCCGAGACCGCCGTCGCCGGTCGGCTGGGAGAGGTAGTCGCCGATCGAGGCGCCCAGTGGGCGGGTGAGGACGTACGCGATCCAGAAGCCGCGCACCGCGTCCAGACCGAGGGCGAAGCGGGCGACGGCCACCGCGCCGATGGCCAGGGCGAACAGGACGGCGGACAGCCAGTAGCCGAGGTTCATGCGCTCGGAGACCAGGTCACCTGCGGCGGTGCCCAGCGCGAAGGTGAACAGCACGGCGAGCCAGTAGAAGGCCTCGCGGCCGGTGGTGTCGATGCTGTGGATGGACAGCGTCCCCTCGCGCCGATGCCACACCACGAACACGACCACCAGGGCGACGGCGAACACCGCGGTGCTCGTCTCCAGCGGCACGCCCAGGTTGTCGGTCAGGTTGTCGCTGATGAGCGTTCCCACGACGCTGATCAGCGCCACGGCGAGCCAGTAGACGCCGGCGCGGTAGGCCCGCGTACGGAACTGGACCACCAGCACCACCGCCAGCAGCCCGCTCATCAGCACCGACACGCCGGTCAGGCCCAGGTCGGCCTTCTCGTTCAGCAGGTCGGCCGCGGTCTCGCCGACCGTTGTGCACAGCACCTTGATGATCCAGAAGTAGGCGGTGACTTCCGGCACCTTGTTCCAGCGCGGCCGAGCAGCACCGGGCACGGCGGGCTCAGCGGGCTCAGCGGTTTCAGCGCTCTCGAGGGGTTCGTATGTCATGCGGCCCGACCCTGCCGGTGGACACCTGAACACATCCTGACCGCCGTACGGCGCCCTCCCGCACCGGCATCGTCTACAGTTCCGTAGACCGTCTACAGGATTGTAGTCAGCGGCAAGTCGGCGGAGTCGGGGAGGACCATGCGCCGGACCATCCTGGTCGTCGAGGACGATCACGCCCTGCGGGACGTGCTGATGCGCGGGCTGCGGGACGAGGACTACGACACCGTCCCGGCCCCGGACGGCGCGACCGCCCTGCGGCTGGCCACCGCCGACGTCTCCGCCGCCGTACTCGACATCGGACTGCCCGACGCCGACGGGCGGGACGTGTGCCAGGCGATGCGGGCGAACGGGTTCCTCTCCCCGGTCATCTTCCTCAGCGCACATCACCGGTTGCCCGACCGGCTGTCCGGGTTCTCCGCCGGGGGCGACGACTACCTGTCCAAGCCGTTCCACCTCGCCGAACTCGCGGCCCGCCTGCGGGCGGCCCTCAGACGGGCGGCGCCGGCGCCCGCCGCCACAGCGGGAGACCTGGCCCTGGACGCCGTCCGGCACACGGTCGACGTCCAGGACACCCGGGTCGATCTGACGCCGACCGAGTTCCGCCTCCTGGCCGCGCTCATGGCGGCCTCCGGCGGCATCGTCACCCGCCGCGAACTGATCCGCGCGGGCTGGCCCGAAGGGGCCCGGGTCCACGACAACACCCTCGACCAGTATCTGACCCGGCTGCGCCGCAAACTCCGGGAGGCGGGCAGCGCCCGGACGATCGGCACGGCCCGTGGAGTCGGACACCGGCTGTCATGAACGGGGTCCGTCGCCCGGCCCCCCGGACCCTCCGCGGCCGCCTCTCCCTCGTCGCGCTTCTCACCGCCGCCCTGCTGATGCTGGTCATCACCGTGGCGTTCAACTCCGTTGCCCGGCACCGCCTCCAGCACCAGGCGGACGACGAACTGCGCACCCGCGCCGTCGCCGTCGCGACGACCGTCGACACCCGGGGTACGACCGTACGTGTCCTGGAGAGTCCGAACGACGCACTCCTCGACGCCGACGTCTGGATCTACGCCGACCGGCAACTGCTGGAACAGCCGCCCGCCGCAGGCCGGTTGACCCGCGTGGCCGACGCGCTGGCCCGGTACGGCGGGCACCGGTGCGTCACCGCCGCGGTCGGACGTCCCCTACGGCTCTGCTCCCAACCGGTACCGGGCTCGGGAAGCCGGGCCACCGTCGTCACCGCGCTGGACCTCTCCGCGTACCGCGGTTCGGCCGACACCCTGCTCATGGGGTCGCTCGCCCTGGACGCCGTCATGCTCGCCTGCACCTACGCCCTGACCCGGCTGGCGGTCGGCCGCGCGCTGCGCCCCGTCCGCACCATGACCGACCAGGCCACCCAGTGGAGCGCGGTCGCCTCCGGGGAACGGTTCGGCAGCATCCGGCATCCGGCCGAACTCGCCCTGCTCGGTGGGTCGTTGGACGCCCTGCTGGACCGTATCCGCAGCCTTCTGCGCTACGAGCGCAGACTCACCGGCGAGCTCTCGCACGAGCTGCGCACCCCGCTGAGCCGGATCATCGCCGAGCTCGACTGGTGGCAGGCCCACCCCCGCACCGCCGACCAGACCCGCGCCACCCACCAGGTCATCGCCGACGCCGCCGAGTCCATGCGCAGCATCTGCGACACCCTCCTGGACGACGCCCGCGCCGGCGGCCTCGCCGCACCGGGCACAGCCGAGATGCTGCCGGTACTGCGCGCCCTTGCCCAAGTCCCGTACGCACCAGGCCACTTGACGATCACGGTGGACGGCCCGCACCTCGTGGCCGGAGTCGGGCCGGTTCTCCTCGAACGCATCGTCAGCCCGCTCCTCGCCAACGCCTGCCGCTACGCCGTCACCACCGTCGCCGTCCGTGCCCACCAGGCGTCCGACGGCGTCCGCGTCGACATCGTGGACGACGGCCCCGGCGTACCGCCCCCGTTCGCGGCACGGCTCTTCGAGCCCGGCCGGCGCGCGGATCCCGGCGACGGTCACGGCGGCGCGGGTCTCGGCCTGCCGCTGGCGCGCCGCCTGGCCCGCTCCGCGGGCGGCGAGGTGACCTACGACTCCGAACACGCCCCGGGGGCACGGTTCGTGGTCAGCCTGCCCGCCGGCTGAGAACGAGGCGTGCCCCGGACCCGCACGCCGGGGCGTCGTGCTCTCACGCCAGGGTGTCGCGCCGGATGTCCTTGCGGGAGACGGCGAGGTAGCCGACGAAGCCCAGAATGGCCACCGTCCAGGACAGCGTGACCGGCCCGAGTCCCCAGCCGAGCCCGCCCCGTTGGTGGCCGACGGCCATCCAGTCGGCGACGGAGGCACCGAGCGGGCGGGTGATGACGTACGCCGCCCAGAAAGCGGCCACCGCGTTCAGCCCGCCCCACCGGTGCGCGAGGGCCGGAACCGCGATCGCGGCGCCGTACAGGAAGGCGGAGCCCAGATAGCCCAGGCCGATCGTGGCGGTGAGGTCCCCGCAGGCCGTGCCCAGCGCGAACGTGGCGAGCACGGTGGCCCAGTAGAAGATCTCGCGGCGCCGGGTGTGGATGCTGTGGATCGACAGGGTGCCCTCGCTGCGGTACCAGAGGGCGAAGACGGCGGCCAGGACGACCATGAAGAACGGCGTCGAGAGGGCGTACGGCACACCGAGGCCGACGTGCAGGACATCGGCGGCCATCGTGCCGAACACGCTGACCATGACGATCGCCGTCCAGTAGATCCAGGCGACGTACCGCCGGACGGCGAACTGCACGGCCAGGGCGGCCACCAGGGCGATGCCGCCGAGGCCGACAGCGGGGATCGGTCCGAACGCATGGGCCAGGAAGTCGGAGGCCGTCTCCCCCATGCCGGTCGTCAGCACCTTGATGACCCAGAAGTAGACGGTCACCTCCGGCACCTTGCTCGCCGCGTGCCGGATGCGGCGCGAGGGCCGGTCGTGAGTGAGGTGATCCGTCGTCATGGCAGGCACGATGACATGGCGAACGGCGGTTGCCCCAGACCCCTTTGCCAGAGCTTTGGGGCTTCCGGTGCATGAGTTGCCCGAGACCCCTCCGAGCCTGAACACAACCTGAAAGCGCAGGCCAATGCCCTGGCCAGAGGGGTACGGCGGATGGTACACGCGGCGCGGCGGCCGCTATCCAGGAGCGACCGCGCGCCCCGTCTGCGGCGAGATCATCCCCGCGCACAGATTCCGCGCCGCCAGCCCCTGCGCGATCCGCGGAATCGCCGCCACCGTGTTGGCCGGCCAGTCGTGCATGAGGATGATCTGGCCGTTGGTGAGCCGGGCCGCCGCCTGGACGATCGCGTCGGTGCTCGCGCCGTTCCAGTCCTGCGAGTCGACGTCCCAAATGATCTCTTTCAGACCGTACTTGGCCTCTACGGCCTTCACCGTCGCGTTGGTCTCGCCGTACGGCGGCCGGAACAGCTTGGGGGTGCCGCCGCCCGCGGCCGCGATGGCCTGCTGGGTCCGGGAGATCTCCGAGTCGATCGTCGCCTGGGTCTGCTGGGTGAGGTGCGGATGCGTGTAGCTGTGGTTGCCGACCCACATTCCGGCGGCGACCTCCGCCTTGACCTGCGCCGGGTAGGCGGCCGCGTACTGGCCCTCGTTGAACGTCGTGGCCCGAAGACCGTTCTGCTTCAGCGAGTTGAGCAGGGCGGGCGTGTTGCCGGACGGCCCGTCGTCGAAGGTGAGCCCGACGTAACCCCCGCAAGTGGCAGCCTGCGCCGGGGTGTTCACACCGGCGGCGAGGGTGCCCGCGGCGGCCAGGGCGATGACGGCCGGCGTGGCGACCAGGGATCGTAACGCGCTGGGTTTCATGTGAAGTGGTCCCTCCAGTATGGGGAGTTGGAAGGTGGTCAGCTCACCGTGATGTTGGAGTTGCCGCTGCTCTGGTAGCCCTCGGTCGCGAGGATCATGTAGTAGCTGAAGCTGCCCAGCGGCATCCCGGCACGGGCCCAGGCGTCGAAGTGGTTGCCGGTGGTGATGGTGCCGCCGGTGCGCTTCGACTGCCGGACGCTCCAGTACTGGTCGAAGGTCTTCGTGCCCTCCACGGAGGGAGCGTTGTACCGCGTCGTCTTGTAGATGTCGTACGTCCCGCCGTCACTGGTGACGGTCCCCTTGTACGTACCCGTGGGCCGGTAGGTGCCCCAGTTGTCGACGATGTAGTACTCGACGAGCGGGTTCGACGTCCAGCCGTACAGCGCGAGATAGCCGTTGCCGGACGGGTTGAAGCTCCCCGAGTACGTCACGCTCCGCCGGCTGCCGTTGCTCCAGCCCTTGCCCGCGACGAAGTTGCCGGTGTTGCTCCACGTGGTGCTGTAGTTGCCGCCGGAGCCGAGGTTCATGGAGACCGACCCCTGGGAGTCGGTCCAGAACGAGTAGTAGTAGCCGTTGTTGGTGCCGGTCTGGTTCGTGGTGATGACCGTGGCAGCCCCGGCCGTGCCGGGCAGGGTCATCATCGCCAGCAGGGCCAACAGCAGGGCGCAGGCGCCGCTGACTGACAGCCTTAAGCGGTTCGACGTGCGTGCGGGTGTGGTGTCCATGCCGCGTCAGTGTTGGTCTGCCCCTGCCAACTGTCAATAGTTTCGGTTCTGAGTACGAAATATTCGTAGCCGACCAGCACCCGACGCCTTAGCTAATTCCGCAGTTCAGACACCATATTGAACGATTCACCGCAGAAATTCCTCGGATACAACTCGGATATAACAAAGGATCAAGACCCATAAGTCGAATGTTTTCGATCGAATGTTTCGAAGAATTCCCCGATCATCGAACCGTCCCCTTCATTGGTCATGATGGACCGCATGACGGCACGCATGACGGACCGCTATCCCACGGTCACCCAGGTCACCGCATCGGCGCGGCGGCTGGTCTCCCGGCATCCCGGGACCTGCCGGCTGCGCCGGATCGGGAGGTCCCGCGCGGGCCGCCCGATCCTGATGCTGTCCGTGGGACACGGACCGCACCACGTCCTGGTGGTCGCCGGCCCGCACCCCGACGAGCCGGTCGGCGGCGCGACCGCGCTCGTGCTCGCGGAGCAACTCGCCCGCGGCGCCCGCCTGTCCGCGGCGACCGACCCCACCCTCGTCACCTGGGACATCGTCCTGTGCCTCGACCCGGACGGCGCAGCGGTGAGCGAGGCCGGAACCGCGGAAGCCACAGCCACACCCACCCGCACCCCAACCCTCCGGCACTACTACCGCACCACCTACCGTCCGATGGCCGCGGAGCAGCCGGAATGGGCACCGATCATTTCGCGCCAACTCCCGGAGAGCCGGGCGCTGTTCGAGGTCATCGACGACCTACGACCGTTCCTCCAGTGCTCGCTGCACAGCACCGATGTGGGCGGCAGCTGGCTCCAGTTGACCCGCGACCTCCCCGAACTGGCCGCGCCCTTCCGCACCTCCGCCGCCGAACTCGGCATCCCCCTCCAACACGGCACGTACGACGCCCTGTACTGGGAGAACCCCAGCCCCGCGGTCTACGTCCTGCCCCCGCCGGACAGCACCGCGCGCCTGGCGGCCGGTTCGGAGAACATCGGCGCGTCCACCTGGTGCGCGCCCCTGCGCTACGGCGGTGTCACCGCGATCGTCGAAGTCCCCATGTGGGCAAGCGACTTGGCCGAGGACCTGACCCCGTACCCGGATGCCGAGGACGCGCTCCGCGACCTGGCCGACCTGGTCCTGGACGGCGGCCGCCAGGTGACCGCCGTACTCGAAAAGGCTCGTAGCTTCCTGCCACCGCCCCAACACGACCCGCTCAGACGGGTGGTGGAGTGGATGGGCGACGGCCTCTACGACATGGTCGCCAACTCCTGGGCGCCGCTTGGCCGTCAGGCCGCCGCCGCGTCGGCCGACGACGACCCGAGGCGTCTGACGACGGCCCAGATCGCGGCCCTGAACATCGTGGCCCGCCGCCAGCCGATCCGCGCGGCAGGCCTGTTGCTACGACTCCTGCGGGCATCGGACGACGGGGCCGCCCCGGTGCTGTACCGCGAGTTGGACGAACTCTTCACCGCGTGGTGCACGGATACCGAGGAGGCGCTGCGGGTGCGCTGGGTGCCGGTCGACCATCAAGTGGAACACCAGGCGCGTACGGTCCTGGCCGGTGCGGAGAGCGCGCTCAAGTCCCTCCGCTGACCCTGCGACGGACCCGCACCCGAGCCGGAGACCCTCCCCCTCACCGCCGCCCGGCGAGCAGCGCGGCCACCCCGAACTCGAACCGCTCCTCGAACGACGTCGGCGCGAGATGCCCGGCCACCCGGTGCAGCGCGGGATGGGTCGCCTCGGAGATCGCACGCGCCAGGACATCGCCCAACGGGCGGTGATCCACGGCCTGTTCCTCCTGGGTGAGACCGAGGGCGAAGTAGACGACCGCCCATGAGGTCCACGCGGCCTCGCGATCGCCCAGGCCGCAGGCCAGCAGCGCCTCGACCAGGCTCTCCGCGAAGGCCAGGGTCATGGGCTCGGCGGCGTAGGTGCCGACCACGAGTGCCGCGCCGTCGCGGTGGGACAGCAGGGCCCGGCGGAACCGGCGGGCCAGTTCGCGGGCCCGTTCGGCGGGGACTTCCGGCAGGCCGGTGAGCGGGATCTCGCCGATCACGGCGTCCGCCATCAGCTCCAGCATCCGGGCCTTGGTCTTCACATGCCACTGCACGGTGTTGATCCGCACGCCGAGCCGGTCGGCGACCGCGCGCGTGGACACCGCGTCCAGGCCCTTCTCGTCCAGGAGGTCCAGCCCCGCGCGGATCACCGCGGCCGGATCCAGTCGATCGCTCTGTTGCTTGTTGGTCACCGACCTAGTTTACTTCACCTCAAGACTCTAGGTCAGCGACCAAGGAATGGGTGATCTCATGGGTGCACAGCAGGTGAACACAGCGCAGGCGGAAACGGCCCGGGTGGAAACAGCACAGGTCGTCATCTCCGGAGGCGGCCCCGTCGGCCTCTGGCTCGCCGCCGAACTCCGACTCAACAACATCTCCGTCACCGTCCTGGAGATCCGCACCGAGATCGACAACCGCTCCAAGGCGCTCACCGTGCACCCGCGCGGCGTCGAGGTGCTGGCCTCGCGCGGGATCCACCAGCGCTTCCTCGACGAGAGCCTGAAGATCTCCACCGGCCACTTCGCCAACCTGTCCAACCGGCTCGACTTCTCGGTCATGGACACCCCGTTCCCGTACACCCTGTTCATCCCCCAGGCCCGTACCGAGGCGCTCTTCGAGGAGTACGCCCGCGGGCTCGGCGCGGACATCCGGCGCGGGCACCGCGTCACGGGTTTCACCGAGCACACGGACTCGGTGACCGTCCGGGTCGAGGGGCCGGAGGGGCCGTACGAGATCGAGACGGAGTACATCGCGGGCTGCGACGGCACGCGGAGCACCGTGCGCGACGTCGCCGGGATCGAGTTCCCCGGCACGGACTCGCGCTATCTCGGCTGGCTCGGTGACGTCCTCTTCGACAACCCGCCGGCGCCCGGCTTCAACCGCTTCACCGAGCGCGGCGGCCTGATGATCGTGCCGCTGCCCGACAACCGCTGGCGCATCGCGGGCACCAGCCCGGACAGCGAGACCCGCGAATGGCCCGGCGACCTCACGATGGACGAACTGCGGCAGAAGGTGATCGACATCGCCGGCGAGGACTTCGGCATGCGCGACCCGTCCTGGCTCTCCCGCTACGGCAACGCCACCCGCCTCGCCTCCCACTACCGGCGTGGCCGCGTCGTGTTGGCGGGCGACGCCGCGCACCAGCACTATCCCACCGGGGGCGTCGGCATGAACGTCGGTTTCCAGGACGCCTTCAACCTCGGCTGGAAGCTGGCCGCGACGATCGACGGCTGGGCCTCGGACGGGCTCCTCGACAGCTACCACTCCGACCGCTACCCGGTCGGCGAGCAGCTGATGGAGCACAGCCGCGCGCAGACCTACCTGTTCCACGCCTTCACGCCCGAGGGGATGGCCCTGCGTGACCTGCTGAGCCGGATGGTCCCCGAGTCACGGGAGTTCAGCGACGTACTGGCCGGCCGGCTGACCGCGCTCGACGTCGCCTACCCGAGCACCGACCCGACGGCCCACCCGGTGACCGGCACCCGCGCCCCCGACCTCGCCCTCACCGACACGGACAGCACGCTGTTCGGCGCGCTGCGGGCGGACTCGTACGTCCTGCTCGACCTCACGGAGGACGACGCGCTGGCCGACCGCGCCCAGCAGCGGGTGACGGTGCACGCCGGCGCCCCCGACAAGACCCGGCCGGCCTGGGCGGACGTCCGCGCCGCCCTGATCCGCCCCGACGGCCACGTCGCGTGGGCGTGGACGGAGGCGGACGACACCAAGCTGGCGGCGCAGGTGGACGCGGCCATCACCACGACCCTCAACCTCTAGGCGGGACCGGACTCATGGACCTCGGACTGAACAACAAGGTGTACGTCGTCACCGGCGGCACGCGCGGGCTGGGCTACGCCGTCGCCCGCGAACTGGTCGCCGACGGCGCCAAGGTGGTCATCACCGGCCGCGACGAGAAGCGCGCCGCCGAGTCGGCGGCCGAGCTGGGCCCGAACGCGACCGGAGTCGCCGTGGACAACTCCGACCCGCGGGCACCCCGTCAACTGATCGCCTCGGCAAGGGAGTTGTACGGCTCCTTCGACGGCATCCTGATCAGCGTGGGCGGCCCGCCCGCGGGCGAAACGACGGCCACCACCGACGAACAGTGGCAGGCGGCGTTCGAGTCGGTGTTCCTGGGCGCGGTACGACTGGCCCGAGCGGCGGCGGAAGAGCTGGAGGCTGGGGGCGTGATCGGCTTCGTCCTGTCGGGCACCGCCCACGAACCGGCCCCGGGGATGGCCATCTCCAACGGCCTGCGCCCCGGTCTGGCCGGCTTCGCCAAGTCCCTCGCGGACGAACTGGGCCCCCGCGACATCCGCGTCCTCGGCGTCCTCCCCGGCCGAATCGCCACGGACCGCATGCGCGACCTGGACGCCCTGTCCCCCGACCCCGACGCGAGGCGCGCCACCAACGAGGCCGCGATCCCGCTGGGGCGGTACGGGACGCCGGAGGAGTTCGGACGGGCGGGGGCGTTCTTGCTGTCACCGGCGGCGTCGTATGTCACCGGGGTGATGGTGTCGGTGGATGGTGGGGCGCGGCACGGCTTTTGAGCGGCTGCTGAGCGCTTCGGAGAGGGGTCGGTCTCGGGGCGGGGCGGGGGGCGGGGGGGCTTGCTCAGGCCCTCCGCGTCTGGCCCCGGCGGACAGCAGACCCCACCACATCCACGTGCTCCCCACAACAGGATCCAGCCGACGACGACCGCCGCCGGACCGTCAGTTGGAGACCCGGCGTCCCCTCCAGAGCAGAATCGCCTCGCCCACGAGCGCGAGGATCACCAGCACCGCACAGCAGCCGAAACCGAGCAGCCCGGCCGCGACCACGTAGAGCGAACCAGGGTCCGTGCACGCCCAGCTGGACGAGCAGGTGACGGTCCCCGGGTCCGCCCGCGGCCCCAGCGCGAGCCAGCCGATGACGACACAGAGCACGGAGACGACGGCCGCGCCGGACAGCAGGAACCACCGGACCCACCGGGCGGCCCACCACGACAGGATCCATCCCACGACGATCGCCGCCGGCAGGATGAACACGTAACCGGGGACTATGTCCACTGTGCATCTCTCCGCGACATCGTGGTGAGGCCGGTCTGCCGCTGGGTGATGTGGTTGCCCATGTCGATCAACCCTACGGTCGGGTGCTTGACGGTCGGCAGGTCACCCGTCGGCTTCCGGGTCCTCACCTCCAGACCGAGGTCGAGCCGGTCGCCGGACTTGAGCTTCGCTCGCGTCGTCCAGCGGGTCTCGAACAGCGACACGGTCCGGGTGTCCGAGAGGAGCCGCACCCCCGCGTCGTACGCCTTGTTGTTGAGCCGGGCGCTGACGAACCTGACGTCGGAGACGACCTGCGGGTCCAGCCCGACGGAGAAGGACGCGGCCACGGGAGCGACGCCCGGTCCGACGCTGCTCAGCGTGATCCGCACCGGGACGGTGACGACGGCCTCGGGCAGCGGTGAGTACAGCCGGGGTCGTAGCTGATGGCCACCTGGGTCCCGTACAAGGACCTGCCTACGGCTGACCTTCGGGTCGAACATGTCAAAGGGCCCGACTCCGACGAGCCGGACCTTCTCTGACCTGCATGTTTGCCAGATCGGCGACGTGACGGTAGGTCGCCCGCTACACGTTGAACCTGAACGTTCATCACAGAGCTCCCACCTGCGGAAACGTCCCCTCCCAGCCAGCGAGTCAGCACAGAATCAGCACGGGTCGAACAGGTCAGCGCCGGACACGTCAGCGCCTACGCAGCCTGAGTGCAGGAGCCCGGGCATGCCACCTTGTCCGGCTGGGCCCTCATATCGAGGCGCACGGGTCGCATGGCGTTCTGCAGAACCTCCCGGCAGCGATGCCAGGCGCGGGGTACGAGGTGTCCGTAGATGTCGATCGTGGTCTTGACCGACCGGTGGCCTAGCCAGCGCGAGACCTCGTGGATCGGAACACCGTTGGCCAGGGCGATCGAGGCGAAGAAGTGCCGCAGGCTACGAGGCGTGTACTTCGCCGTGCCGTCCGCGCCGGCCAGCCGGCACGCCTTCTTGAAGTGGTACCCGTAGGTGACAGCGGTCGGCATCGTGCCCTTGCCACACTGGCGCGGGCCGAAGAGCACCTCAAGCCGCCGCCGCTTGCCCCTCTGGCCGGTGAAGGCCACGGGCACCGGCGCCCACCGCGCCAGGTGCGCATCAATCTCTTGATCGACGAACGGGGCAGCCGGCACGTCCCGGTACTCGCCCTCCACCCGGTTCTTACAGGGCACGAAGGCCATGCGGCAGTCGGCACGGTGGGCCTTGGCACTGACCTGCCAGCGGATCCGAACGAAACCGGACCGCCGGCACTCGCTGGAAAAGGCCAGGGCCTCACTGGGGCGCTGACCGGTGCCCGACTGCAGGTAGACAGTGAGCCGGTACCGCGGTGCGATGTGCTGGGCGATCAGATCGACTTCGCCCGGTGCGGGATTCTCGTCCTCGTCGACCGCGAGCGGGACCGCCCGCGATATCCGCACGCCGCGTGCGGGATTGTCCGGGATGCGTTTGTCGACGAGGGCCGCCTCCAGCATGGCGGCCACCATCACCATGCGGTCATTGACCGTGGAGGCCGCCAACCCCGCACCGGATGCATGCACGTCCTTGGCGAACCTCTCAAACATGCACGTCCTTGGCGAACCTCTCAAAGTCGCGCCGTACCAGCCCGGCCAGCGGCTTCTGCCCCAGGCACGGCACGAGGTGATTACGGATGAACCCCTCATAGTTGCGGCGTGTCGACTCCGCGATAGCCCGGCTATCCAGCCACTCCCCAGCCCAGACCCACAACGGCAGCGCCCCACGCACAGGATCGAGGAGGGCACCTGCCTTCTTGTCGTTCTCGACCCTGACGACGAAAGCGTCCGCGCCATCTGGACCCACTCTCCGCGGAAAGGACTTCTCCCGCTGCCGCCCCCGCCGGCCACCCGGCTCCCGATATCGCACCGTCCACCCATGCCGACACCCTGGGCGCTCGCAGGGATAGTTCCGGTCCCGGACATCCCGCTTGCACTTCTGAAAGACACTCGCCATCCAAGCCTCCGATCTGCAGCCAGACCCAGTACTTGAAACCGTCGCCATCACCGCACAACCTGGCAAGATATTCATCACTAATCTGCCCTTTTAGGCGAAAGTGAATCTTTCATTCACAGGTCGGGCAACCGCCAGGCTGAGACCGGCCCGACAACTTACCCACGAGGTGAACACGTCAAGCAAAGGCGTATCAGTCACCCCGTCAGCTACGCCCTCCTGATCCCCCTGCGCACCCCAGAGGTCTCCACCGACCTGTACACACCCATCGCCACCCAGCTCGGCGTACTGGCCGACGTCGCTCCGCATACTCAGACCGAGATCGTTGTGGGCCTCCACGTCGAAATGACATTCGACTGATAGGTAGCCGGGTCGACCCAGCCCAGGCTCAGCGGCCCTCGCCCAGAGCGGTGCTTCGGCAGTTGCGAGAACTGGGGGGAGTGAGCCGTCGCGCGCTCGCTGACGCGGTAGGCGTCACTGAGCGGACGGTCGCCTACTGGGAGAGCCGTCAGCGCATGGCAGGTCGTCGGATCTCACGTACAGTGCGGTGGCCAAGGAGTCGAGATCATGCTGCACCGATGTGGCCGCCTTCACTGAGCAACGCGCGACTCTCCGGTTGAACTGGATGCAACTGACACGATGCGGTGCCCTGCGCCGCCAGGTGGTGGGCAGGGCACCGTGGAATAGAGCAATTGCCATGAGTCCGTGCATCAGCTGTGGTTGTTCCGACCGCTGGGTCAACGGCCTTCGCTGAGTTTCGCGTTGAGGGCTTCGGATCCGGGCGGTGTGGTGACGGCGCCGCGGGGCGCGGTCACGGCGGCTGCGCAGAGCGCGATCAAGCCGGCGACGATGAATGCGGTCGTGTAGCCGGATTCCGCCGGCGGCTGTCTGGGAGCGGTTGCTGATGAGGTCACGATCACGGCGGCGAGCACGGAGCCGAGAGCGCCGCCGACGGTGCGCAGGATGGTGTTGATGCCCGTGGCCGCGCCGGTCTCCTCCTGGCCCACGGCGCCGACGACCAGGCCGCCGAGTGAGGCGAAGGCAAGGCCGTAGGCCAGACCCAGAAGGGCGCACCAGATCAACACCTCTGCGATGTGCTCGTGGAGCAGGCCGAGACAACCCAGCGCGATCGCCGCGAGAGCCGCGCCCGCCCGGAAGGTGGCCCTCGCGCCCAGAGCTGTGGAGACCCGCGCTGCCAGCGGCGCTGCGAGAAGCATGCAGACGGCGATCGGGGCCATCAAGAGCCCGCTCCGGGCAGGTGAGTAGCCGAAGCCGTATCCGAGGGCGGTGGGCGTCTGGACGAACAACGGCAGGAGCGTGACCGCGGCGAACATACCCGCACCCACCACCAGGGTGGCGACGTTCGTGGTGAGCAGCCGCGGCCCGATCAGGAGGCGCAGGTCGACCAGCGGTGCTGCAACGCGCCCCTCGACGAGGGCGAATGCGGCAGCGAGCGCGACCGCGGTGACGAACAACGCGATGATCCCCGGTGAGGACCAACCCCACGCGCGGCCCTGGCTAATGGCGAGCAGCAGGGCGACCAGCGCGCCCGCGAGCAGGACTCCTCCAGCCAGGTCGACCCGGCCTGCGGGAGAAGCGGAGACGGACGGCGACGGTACGCGGACCATCCCGGCCAGGGCCAGGAGGGCCAGCGCGGCGACGAGCCAGAAGAGCGCCGCGGGACCGGTGACGTCGACGAGCGGACCGGCGACGACCATGCCAAGCGCCCCGCCGACGCCGAACATCGCGCTGAGCGCCGCGACGACACCTCCCAGCCGCTCGGCAGGAACGCTCTGGCGGGCCAGCCCGAAGGCGCAGGGGAAGACGCCGCCCGAGAGGCCCTGGAGCACCCGGCCTGCCACGACTCCCGTATATGAGCCGAGCTGGGTGCTCACCGCGGCCACCACCGAGCCGACCAGCAGCAGCGCGAGACCGGTGGCGATGACGCGACGATGGCCGAACAGGTCACCGAGCCGCCCCGCCACCGGCGTCGCGACAGCGGAGGCGAGCATGAAGGCGGTCAGCAGCCAGGTCGCACCCGTCGCGGCCACGTCGAGGTCGCGGGCGAACACCGCCAGCACGGCGAGCACGATCGTCTGCGCGAGGGCCACGCCGAAGGCCGCGAGCAGCAGCACCGCCGCCCCCTCGCCGGCGGGTCGCCTCGAAGAGCCCCGCCGGAGTCTGCGTACGAAGAACATGGCGGCGGCCGTCAGACCGGCCAGAATCCACATCAGCACCCCTCCTCGGTGCCAGGCTCCGCTGCGGCCAGCTGCTGACGGGCCCAGGCGAGGGCGGCAGCCGGTTCGTCCGTGGCCGTGGTCGGGCATCCCCACAGCTTCGCGCCGGCCTTGATCGCCTTGGCGTTGACCTGCTGCGCCTCGGCCGAGACGACGAACGCGAGACCGGCGCACCGCTCCCGCAGCCCCGGGCGCAGGGTCTTTATCAGCCGCACCCGCTCGCCGGCGTCGGCCAGCCCGCGCGGCCTGCCCTCAGGCATCCGGACCACGGCGGCGAAGGACTCACGGCGCTCCAGGGCGACTGTCAGCGCCTCGCCCAGGCTGCGGGCGCCAGCCGCGGGATCGAGGGCTGATACGTCAAGGGTGACCAACGGCCATTGCCTGAGCGCGGTGTCGGTGATTCGGCTCATCCTCACTCCTCCTCAGCGATAAGTAAGGTAAGCCTAACTCATTCAAGACCAGTGGTCACTAAATGGCCCAGGCTGGGTTCGTAGACTGGCGTCCGTGAAGGCGAGAACACCAAAGCCCGGCCGCCCCGCGCGGCTGAGCCGTGAGCAGATCGTCGAGGCCGCGCTCGGCTGCGACCTGCGGACCGTGACCATGCGCGACATCGCGGAGCGACTCGGCGCCTCCCACTCGGCGCTCTACCGCTGGGTACGCAACCGCGACGAACTCCTCGACCTTGTCGGCGAGGTAGTCGTCGAACGCATTCTCCCGACGGCCGAGCCCGCTGCCGACACCTGGCGACAGTGGTTGTCGGACCTCGCCTGGAGGATGCACGACCAGTTCCTCGCCGTGCCCGGGTACGCAGCGCACGTGGCGATGCCACACCACCACAACGCGCAGGCGTTCGGCCGACTGCATGACAGCGTCGTTTCGGCGTTCAAGCTCGCCGGCGCCTCCGACGACATGGCCGAGCAGAGCTGGCACGTCTTCGGGCTGGGCGTCGTGCAGTGGCTGGGCGCCCAGCAGATGGACCACGACCTCGGCTCGGACGCACCCCGCTTCGACCTCTTCCTCGACGTCCTCCTACGCGGGCTGCCGGCGCAGGAGCCCAGTTCATAGTCGTCCGATCAAGACCACGTCGGAACCCTGCCCCACCGCCCATCCCTTGGAAGCAATCATCCTGGGATGTTCGGTCAACTCGGTCGAGCGGCTGGCCTTCCATACCGCCGGAGGTATGCAGAAACACCCCATGGCTACCCCTACACCGTATTCGGACCGCGACCCCATGCACTGGAGGAACCCCTGTCCGCGTCCTGCTGCTCCGCCGACAGCAACTGTTCGAACAGCACGGCCCTTCCGGCGACAGCCACCGAGAGCGTTACCACGATGTCCGCTGTCGCCGGAATGACCTGCGGCCACTGCAAGGCCACGTATACCGGTGGCATCGCCGTGCAGGACCTGGTGGACACCGTCGAGGCGACCGGGTACACCGCGCGGGAGCCCCCACCGCCCGAGCGCGCAACCGAGCCGGTCGACGGGGCCGATAAACTCCGGCCGCTGCGGCAGCGGTTGATCACGGCCGTGGTGATGGCCGTGCCCGTCGTCGCGATGGTGATGGTCCCCGCCCTGCAGTTCGACTAGTGGCAGTGGCTGTCATTGACCCTCTCGGCGCCCGTCGAGACGTATGCCGGGTGGCCCTTCCACAAGGCGGCGTTCACCAACGCACGACACGGCGCGGCCACCATTGACACGCTGATCTCGGTCGGCCCGTCGGCGGCGCTCCTCTGGTCCCTGTGGGCCTTCTTCCTCGGCACCGTGGGCATGCCCGGCATGACCCACCCCTGCGAGCTGGCCATCTCCCGCGGTGACGGCTCCGGAAACATCTATCTGGAGGCCGCGGCCGGCGTCACCGCCTTCGTCTCGGCGGGGCGCTACTTCGAGGCGGCGCCGGACTGTCCGCCTCGCTGACCGCCGCCATCGCCGTCCTCATCATCGCCTGCCCGTGCGCCCTCGGCCTGGCGACTCCGACCGCGCTGCTGGTCGACACCGGGCGCGGCGCGCAGCTCGGCATCCTCATCAAGGGGCCGGAGGTGCTGGAGTCCACCCGCACGGTCGACACCGTCGTCCTCGACAAGACGGGCACCGTCACCACAGGCCGTATGACGCTGCTGGCCGTGCACACCGACGAGTCCGAAGTGCTGGCGCTGGCAGGCGCGTTCGAGCACTACTCCGAGCATCCGATCGCCAGGGCCGTCGTCGACGGGGCACTGGCGAAGCTCGGTTCACTGCCGACGCCGGAGGACTTCACGAACGTGCCCGGCCTCGGTGTGCAGGTGTCGTCGACGGCCATCCCGTGCTGGTCGGCCGGGAGCGGTTGCTCGGCGACTGGGCCATGGAGCTGCCAGAGGGACTGCGGCACGCCAAGGCCGAAGCCGAGGCCCGTGTACGTACGGCCGTCGTGGTCGCCTGGACCGGTGAGGCGCGGGCGGTCCTCGAAGTCGCCGACGCGGTCAGGGACACGAGTGCCGAGGCGGTCACCCGGCTGCGTGCGCTCGGTCTGATTCCGGTGCTGCTGACCGGTGACAACCGGGCCGTGGCCAAGTCCGTCGCCCGCGAGGTCGGTATCGCGCCCGAGGACGTCATCGCCGAGGTGCTCCCACAGGACAAGGTGGACGTCGTCAAGCGCCTTCAGGGCGAGGGCCGTTCAGCGACGATGGTCGGCGACAGCGTCAAGGACGCATCCGTCCCCGTGCCCGGGCCGATCTGGAGCTCGCCCTGGGCACGGGGACGGATGCCGCGACCGAGGCGGGCGACCTGACGCTGGTGCGTGGCGACCTGCATGCCGCGGCCGACGCGATCCGTCTGGCCCGCAAGGCCATCGGCGCCATCCGTTCCAACCTGTTCTGGGCCTTCGTCTACAACGTCTCCGCACTGCCGCTCGCCGCGGCCGGCTTGGTCAATCCGGTGATCGCCGGAGCCGCGATGGCCTTCCCCTCGATCTTCGTGGTCGGCAACTCCCTGCGTCTGCGCTCGTTCCGGGCCGCGAGCTGAACCGCCCGCGTGCTCGGCCGACTCGGCATTGACCCTCGGCGAGAAGCCTTGCAAGACTGTTCAGTCTGCTCAAGTACGGGGAAAAGCACGGGGGTTGACGGCTTTGAACGAGGACACCGGCTCGGACGCCGCACAGACCGCCTCGGCGCCCCCGTCCCGGCATGACACTCAACTTCGCCTACGACCTGTGCGTGCGGCGCGCGACGGACATCGATGTCAACGGGCTCGAAGTGTCCGACGTCGAACCCATGCGTGGCGGACGGGGGCCGGTACGTGCTCCGCCCCGCGCCGACCCGTCCCTACCGAAGGTACCGAGCAATGACCCGCTTCACGCTGCTGATCGGCTGTCTCCTCGTGTGCGCCGCCGGGGTGCCCCGGCCGCTGTTCCGGGCGGCGTGGCCCTCGCGCTTTCCCCGTTCGGCGTTGGCCGTGTGGATGGTTCTGGTGGTGACGGTGTCGGCCGCCGCGGTCGCCGCCGTACTGATCACTGCACGGCATGTGGTCCGGCATTCGATGGGCCTCGCCGCTCTGAGGTGCTGTGTGGCTCCGCTCTCCTCCCCCGTCCTGAGCCGGCTCGTCGCCGTCCTCTGCCTGGCGGCAACGGTATGGGGAGCGGCCGCCGTGCTCCGCGCCGCTTTCGTCGGCGGACGTGCGCTGCGGCGGCTGCGCAAGGGATGGCGCGGGCATGTCGCGGCGCTCGACCTGCTGGCCCGCCCGATTCCGGGGCTCGCCGCCCTTGTCCTGGAGCACTCGGCGCCGGCCGCGTACTGCGTCCCCACGCGGGGTGGCCGGGTGGTCATCACCTCGGGTGCGCTCAGTCGGCTCACCCCGAGCGAGGGAGCGGCCGTGGTCGAGCACGAGCGGGCCCATCTGCTGGGCCGCCACCACCTGTTGACGGCCGTGACGACATGTCTGGCCCGGGCGTTTCCGCATGTGCCGCTGTTCAGGCTGGCCCGGGCCGCCGTCGCCCGGCTCGTCGAGCTGGCCGCGGACGACCGCGCGTCACGGCACTGCCGTTCCGATGTTGTGGTCGGGGCGCTGCGCGTGCTGGCTGCGGAGACGGGCACGCCGGCCGCGCAGCGGACGGACGACCGCAGGATCCCCGAACGCATCCACCGGCTGCACCGGATCCCCAGGACCATGTCGTGGCAGGCGATGACCGCCACGGCCGGTTTCCTCGCCGCGATCGGCCCGCTCCCCGTGATCACCGTGTGGGCGTGGACCGGCGGCTGTTGACTACGACCCGAGTCATCCGACAGTCGAACGATTCCGCAAGAGTTACGGAAGGTCGGACTCGGGCACGGCGCTGTCGGGCAGCCGGTGCAGGGCGGAGCGCAGCGCCGTGGACCGCTCCGTGCCGAGGCCTTCGACGAAGTGCAGCAGTGCCACCTCGGGGTCCGCGCTGTTTCCCAGGACCTGTGTCATGAGGCGGGCGACGCAGGCGTCTCGGGCCTCGACCGGGGCGTAGACGAACTGCTTTCCGCGTTTGTCGCGCTCCAGCCACCCCTTGCGGAAGAGCTTGAACATCGTGGTCATCACCGTGGTGTACGCGAGGGGTCGAGCCCGGGAGGCGTTGATCTGTCCGGTGACGTCACGGACGGACACCGGTCCGGTGGCGGACCAGATCAGGTCCATCACCTCGGCCTCCAGACTGCCCAGATTCCACATCGCCCGACCTCCCCAACCGTGCCCCGCGATGATAGCGACAGGGCACGGCGCCGGCTCACTTGTGCAGGGCGGCGAGCAAGGTGCGCTCCAGCACGGACGCGGCCTCTCCCGCCCGCAGCCGCCGTGCCCCGGTCTCCCCGGTCGCGGTGTGCAGCAGGCTGTAGAAGACGGTGACCAGCCAGGTACGCGGCAGGTCGGTGCGGAAGACTCCCTCGTCCTGGCCGCGGGCGATGAGCCGGTCGACGCGGTCCAGCACGGTGCGGTGCTGCCGGCGCCGGCGCGGCTCGCCGACGAGACCTTCGGAGGCGGTCACCAGGAAGGAGTGCTGGTCGAGGATCCGCCAGCAGGAATGCACCATGCGGGCCATCGCCTCGTCGGCGGGACCGACGTCCAGCTCCTGCGCTTCCAGTGCCTTGTCCGCCTCGTTCACGGAGTAGGCCAGCACGGCTTCGAACAGCGCCTCGCGCGAGGGGAAGTGCGAGTAGAGCGTCACCCGGCTGACCCCGGCGGCGCGCGCGACGGCGGTCATGCTCGCCTGGGGATCCTCGCGGAAGCACTCAAGACCGGCGGCGACGATCGAGACGATGCTCCGCTCCGCGTCGGCACGCCTGCGCGGCGCTCCCGACGTGCCGCCCGCCGTCCGCGCCACGCCGCCCTGCGCGGGGCGGCTGGGGGTCGTAGGCATGCGGGGAGTCTACGACAACGCACCGCTGCCCGGTCCGGGGCAGCAAGGCGCGTCACGTGGTGCCGGACGGGCCGTCGCTCACGCCGTCGGCCGGAACGAGATGGCGTGACACGCTGCGCAGTTTCTCGCAGGTCTCCTCGAACTCACGCTCCGGGCGCGACTCCCCGACGATGCCGGCCCCGGCGCGCAGCCAGGTGCGGCCGGCGCTGCGGTAGACGGTGCGCAGGACCAGGGCCGCGTCCAGGTCGCCCGCGCTGCCCACCATCAGGACGGCACCGCTGTACAGGCCCCGGGGCTCGGACTCATGACGGCGGATCATCTCGTACGCGGCGGTCTTGGGGACGCCGGAGGCGGTGACGGCCGGGAAGACTGCGGCGAGGGCAGGCCAGGGTCCTTCGGTCCGCTCGGCGAGCCGGCCGGTGACGCGGGAGGCCAGGTGCTGGACGCTGCCCCGGCGTTTCACTCCCATCAGCTCCTCGACCCTGACCGATCCGGGTGCGCACACCGCCGTCATCTCGTTCCAGGCCACCTGCACCGATATCGCGTGCTCGTACACCTCTTTGGCGTCCGCGAGCAGTTCGAGGCGCAGCCGCTCGTCCTGGGTGACGTCTCCGGTCAGTGCCCGGGTGCCGGCGAGCGGTTGAGTGGAGACCGCGCCGTCCGCGCCAACCTCCACCACGGTTTCCGGGCTGAATCCCGCGGCCTCGATCCCGCCGAGGCGCAACAGGAAGGAGCGGGCGGGGTTGTTGGCCCGGCGTCCGGTCACATAGGTGTCGATCAGATCGATCTCCTGCTCCACGTCGACGGTCCGGGACAGGATGACCTTGTGCAGCTCGCCGCCGCGGATGGCGGAGACCGCGGCGGAGACGGCGGCCTGGTACGGCTCCCGGCCACCGCCGACGATGTCGACGCGGAGGGCGGGCGCGGGCACCGGTTCGGCATCGGGGTCGGCCAGCAGGCGGCGGATCTTGTCCGCCATGGCGGGGTCGGTACATCGGATCAGCGCCTCGCCGGACCTGACGCGCACCTCCACCTCGGGCACGACGAGATGCAGCAGCGGCTCGGCGGCCTGGTTTTCCGGCCGGCCGGCGAGTGTGTACGACAGCTCGAAGGACGCCCATCCGTAGGCGCGCCAGTCGGCGAACGGCAGCGTGTCGAGCGTCAGGTGGACCTGCCGCAGCGGTTCGTCCCCGCACGGGGTCGAGACGTGTTCCGTGCCCGTGCGGAGGTCGACGCGGTCCGGGAAGAGGGTGAGTTGGGCCTCGGCGCCGGCCGCGTAGCACCACTCCCCCGCGCGCTCGTACACGACGTACTGCTCGTGCGGTCCGTGGCGGGCGAGGCGCGCGGCGTGGAGCATCGGGTCGCCCGGAACCGGCACGGTGATCTCCAGGTAGCGCTGCCGTTCGGTCATGGCCGTCCTTGAGGTTGAGGGTGATCGGATCGGTGCGATCGCCCGGCGGGTCGGTCCCGGGATCGCCGGGGTCGGCGGGCCGCCGGGGGATCACCGGGAGCGGGTGCCCGCGCCGGGATCGCCGGGGCGGAGCTCCGAGGCCGTCGCAGCCGGTTTCGGAGCGACGGCACGGGCGAGTTCGCGCTTGTCGACCTTGCCGACGCTGGTCAGCGGGAAGGAGTCGAGGATCCGCACCACGTCGGGAATCTTGTAGGCCGCGAGCCCTCGGCCGTGGAGGAAGGCGGTCAGGTCGGGGGCCTCGTCGTGTCCGTCGCGCAGCAGCAGACAGGCGCAGGTCCGCTCGCCCAGATAGGGGTCGGGGACGGGCACGACGGCGGCGTCCAGGACGGCAGGGTGGGCGCGCAGATGGTTCTGCAGTTCGTCGGCGGAGACCTTGTCGCCGCCGCGGTTGACCAGGTCCTTCTCTCGGCCCTCGACGACGAGTCGGCCTTCGGCGGTGAGTCTGACCAGGTCGCCGGTGCGGTAGAAGCCGTCCGCGGTGAAGGCCCGGCGGTTATGTCCGGGCGCGCGGTAGTAGCCGCGCAGTGTGTACGGGCCCCGGGTGAGCAGGCTGCCGACCGCGCCGGGCGGTACGTCCTCGTCCGCCGGGTCGACGACACGCAGCTCGTCGTCGGGGCTGAGCGGGAAGCCCTGGGTGGTGGCGACGGTCTCCGCGTCGTCTCCGCGGCGTGTGTAACTGAGCAGGCCCTCCGCCATGCCGAAGACCTGCTGGAGGTCGCAGCCGAGGGCGGGGCCGATGAGCCGGGCCGCGTCCGGGGAGAGCCGGGCGCCGCCCACCTGGAGGAGTTCGAGGCTGCTGATGTCGGCGGTACTCCACTGGACGGCCTGGGACCAGAGCGCGGCCAGCGGCGGCACCACGGCCGTCACGGTCGCCCGGAACCGTTCGATCGCGGCGAACGCGGTCTCGGGGCTCGGTGACGGGCACAGGGCGACCGTGCCGCCGGCGTGGAGGACTCCCAGGACGCCGGGGCAGGCGAGTGGGAAGTTGTGGCCGATGGGCAGGACGGCGAGGTAGACGCTGCGTTCGTGCAGTCCGCAGAGCTCGGCGCTGGCGCGGAGGTTGTAGGAGTAGTCGTCGTGGGTGCGCGGGATCAGCTTGGGCAGCCCTGTCGTACCGCCGGACACCAGCAGCACCGCCGGGTCGCCCGGCGCGGGCGCGGGCAGGGACCGTGGGGCGGCGTCGACCGCGCGCAGGGGAGTGTACGGTCCCGGTTCGCCGGCGACCAGCACATGGCGCAGCGAGGGGGCCTTCGCCCGTACCTCGTCGGCAAGTTCGCGGTAGTCGAAGCCGGTGTCCGGGTCCCTGTCGGGTACGACGTAGGCGACGGCGTCGGTGCTGCGGCAGAGGTGGACGGCCTCGCTGGCGCGGTAGGCGGGCAGCCCGAGCACGGGCAGGGCTCCGAGCCGGAACAGGCCGATGAGCAAGGGCAGGGTCTCGGGGATGTTGGGGAGTTGGACGACCACCCGGTCTCCGGATCGGACCCCCAGGTCGGCGAGTCCGGCGGCGAGCCGGTCGCCGCGCCCGTCCAGTTCGGCATAGCTCCACGACAGGCCGTCGGAAAGCAGAGCGGGGGCGTCGGGGTGTTCGCGCGCCCGCTCGCGCAGCAGCTCGCCCAATGGCCGCCCCTGCCAATGGCCGGCCCGCCGATACCGTTCCACGAATTCCTCCGGCCAGGGAACCACGTCCACGGGATTCACACCCTCGAATCGAGATTATCAGAGACTCCAAACCCTTACTCAGACGTAAAGAATCTGATCCGGGCGAGCACTTGAAGTCAATAACGCAACAGTAATGTTTGAGTAAAGTGCGCCCCACGTCGCGAAGTCTTTCACTCGCTTTTATGCCTATATTTCAGACAGATCTGACATACCCCCACCGGGTACTATCTCTTCGACCACTCCCCTTTCGGCGCGCATGAACGATGTTTTATGTTGACTCCGCTGGCAGCACGGAAAAAGCCAGCATTCTGATTCTCGCGAATTTCTCCGAATCACCCTTCGTGAATCGCCGGTAAATCCGTCGGTGAGGCCCCGAGAGAGGACAGCGATGACGCACCCCGTACCCGCTGCAGCGCGCCAGATCCGCGAAGCCCTGTCCGAAGTGCTCGGCATCCCACCGGAGACGCTGGCGGACACGGACAACCTGATCTCGCACGGCCTCGACTCGATCCGCACCATGGCTCTCGTCGGGCGGTGGCGCTCTGCCGGGGCCGAGGTCGACTATGCGGAACTGGCCAGGGAACCGACCGTCGCCGCCTGGACCCGGCTCCTGGAACAACGCCTCTCCGTCGCCCGCCCGCCGGAGGCCGACCGATGTACCGACGGCCCGGACGAGGACGCCGCCTTCCTCTTGACGCCGGTGCAGCAGGCGTACTGGATCGGGCGTGCGGACGGCCAGTCGCTGGGCGGCAACGGCTGCCACGCCTATATGGAGTTCGACGGCCACGACGTGCGCGCCACCCGTCTGGAGTCGGCCGTACGTGCCCTCGTCGCGCGTCACGGGATGCTCAGGGCGCGCTTCCTGGAGGACGGTACGCAACGGGTGGCGGCGACCTCGCCGTGGCCGGGGCTGACCGTGCACGACTTCCGGCATCTGTCGCCGGGGGCGGCCGGCAAGGCGTTGCGCCAGGTCCGGCAGCGGCTCTCGCACCGGCGGTTCGACGTCGCCGCCGGCCATGTCCTCGACGTACAGCTGTCCCTGCGTCCCGGTGGCGAGACCCGCATCCACTTCGGGATCGACCTGCTCGTCGCCGACGTCCTCAGCATTCAGCAGCTGCTCGCCGAGATGGCCCGGCACTACGCCGAAGGCGCCACCGACGAGTCCGGCCCCGCGTACTCCTTCCCCCGCTATCTCAACGACCTTGCCGAACAACGGAGTTCGTCCCGCGAGCGGGCCCGCGCCTACTGGCGGGAACGCCTCCCCGAGCTGCCGGGCGGACCCGCGCTCCCGCTCGCCGTCGACCCCGACCAGGTGGAGCGGCCCCGGTTCACCCGCCGTCTCACCCGGCTGGCGCCCGACGCGTGGCGGGGTTTCACCGAGCGGGCCCGTGCCCATGGGGTGACCCCCGCGATGGCGCTGGCCGCCGCCTACGCCGAGGTGCTGGGCGCCTGGAGTGCGCAGCGGCGCTTCGTGCTCAATCTGCCGCTCTTCGACCGGCAGCCGCTGCACCCCGAAGTGGGCGCCCTGGTCGCCGACTTCACCAATCTCGTCCTGGTGACGGCCGACACCTCGGACGGCCTGCCGTTCAGGGAACACGCCCGCCGACTGCAGGCGCAGTTCCAGAGCGACGCCGCGCACGCCGAGTACTCCGCGGTCGAGGTGCTGCGCGACCTGGCGCGCGCCCGGCCCGGTGACCGGGCGTCCGCCCCTGTCGTGTTCGCCAGCAACCTCGGTTCCGAGTTCGTTGACAAGCGCTTCCGTGACAGCCTCGGCGAGTTCGGCTGGATGATCTCGCAGACCCCGCAGGTGTGGCTCGACCACCAGGTGTACGAGGACGCCGAGGGCCTGCTGCTCGCCTGGGACGCCGCGGAGGAGCTGTTCCCGGACGGTGTGCTGGACGCCATGTTCGACGCGTACGGGCGGTTCGTGCGGGCCCTGGCCACCACCGACGACGCCTGGTCGACCCCCGTTCCCGCACTCCTACTGGAGCGCCAGCGCGCCACCCGCGACCGGGTCAACGACACCGCGGCCCCCGAGACCGGGCAGCTGCTGCACGACGCCGTGGTCCTGGCGTCGCGGTGCCACGGGCAGGACACCGCGCTGCGCTGGGGCACCGACGGGCGGATGAGCTACGACGAACTGCTGCGCCGCGCCCTCGCCGTGGCCGATGTGCTGCGCACCCGGGGCATACGCACCGGCGAACCGGTCGCCGTCGTCCTGGACAAGGGCTGGGAGCAGATCGTCGCCGTCCTCGGCATCCTGCTCGCGGGCGGCGCCTATCTGCCCGTGGACACCAACCAGCCGCCGGCCCGCCGCGACGTGATGCTCATGGACGCCGGGGTGCGCGAACTCCTCACCCACTCGCAGTCGGCCGCCTTCGCGGACTTCCCCGCCGCGCTGCACACCGTCGAGGTCGACACCCTGGCACCGGCCGCCCCCGGAACCGCGCTGCCCGAACCGACGGCGAGCGGTGCGGACCTGGCGTACGTCATCTACACCTCGGGCTCGACCGGCCGCCCGAAGGGGGTGATGATCAGCCACCGGAGCGCGGTCAACACCGTCACGGACATCAACCACAGGTTCAAGGTCACGTCCGAGGACCGTGGACTGGCCCTCGCCGCACTGGGCTTCGACCTCTCCGTGTACGACGTCTTCGGTGTGCTGGGCGTCGGTGGCTGCCTCGTCCTGCCGGACCCGGACCGCCGCGGCGACCCCTCGCACTGGGCCGAGCTGATCGCCCGGCACCGCGTCACTCTGTGGAACTCCGTACCGGCCCAGCTCCAGATGCTCCAGCACTTCGCGGAGAGCGAGCCGGCCCTCGATCTGAGCTCGCTGCGGCTCGCCCTGCTGTCGGGCGACTGGATTCCCGTGACACTGCCGGACGCGGTGCGCCGCCGCTGTCCCGGCCTCGAACTGATCAGCCTCGGCGGTGCCACCGAGGCGGCGATCTGGTCGATCTACCATCCCATCGGCGAGGTCCCCGCCGACTGGCGCAGCATCCCGTACGGCAAGCCGCTGGCCAACCAGACCTTCCATGTCCTGGACGACGCGCTGCGCCCGCGCCCCGAACTGGTCCCGGGCGAACTGTGGATCGGCGGTGTCGGTGTCGCCATGGGCTACCTGGGCGACGAGCGACGCACCGCCGAACGGTTCGTCACCCATCCCACCACGGGCGAACGCCTCTACCGCACCGGCGACCTGGGCCGCTGTCTCCCGGACGGCAGCATCGAGTTCCTGGGCCGCGAGGACTCCCAGGTCAAGGTGCGCGGCCATCGCATCGAACTGGCCGAGATCGAGGCCGCGTTGCTCTCCCATCCCGAGGTCGGTACCACCGCCGTCGTCGTCGACGGCTCGACCACCGCGAACCGGCGCATCGCCGCCGTGGTGACCGGCAGCCGCCGTACCGAACCCTCGGTCGCGGCCGGAGCGGCCCGGGAACTGGCCGACGCCGCGCGCTCCGCGGGCGTCCGAGCCGCAGCCGGGGCGGACCTCTCTCGGGTGCGTGCCCAGCAACGGCGGCTGAACCATGTGGCGTTCATCGCCATGGCGGCGGCCCTGCGCACGCTGGGCGCCTTCCCGCCGGACGCCGAACCGCCGACGGTGGCGCAGGTGCTGCGCCGTGCGGGCGTGCCGCCGCGGTTCCACCGGGTCGTGCGCCGCTGGCTCGTGGCGCTGGAGAAGGAAGGCCTGATGCGCCGCGATCCCGGCACCGGCCGCTGTCTGGATCTGCTGCCGGCCGACGCGCGGCTGCTCGACGAGGAGCTGCGCCAGCTGGAGGCCGAGGGCTGTGAGCCGCTGTGGACCGCGCCCGTACTGGAGTTGCTCACCACGAGCATGCGACGGCTGCCGGAACTGCTGCGCGGGGAGCTCGACCAGGTACGGCTGCTGTTCCCGGACGGCAAGCTGGAGTCGGCACGGGCCCTGTACGCGGACAACGTGATCATGCGGTATCTCAACCGTGCCACGGCGGCCCTCGCCGGCACACTCGCCGCCGGGACCGCGCCCGGACGCCCCTTGCGCGTCCTGGAGGTCGGTGCCGGGGTCGGTGCGACGACGGACCAGATGGTCGCGGTGCTGCCCGCCGCCGCGGGGGCTCCGGGGATGGAACCCGACTACCTCTTCACCGACGTGTCGCACTTCTTCCTCAACGAAGCACGCGCCCGCTACGCCGCCCATCCCTGGCTGCGCCACGGCCTGTTCGACTTCAACACCGACTACCGCGCCCAGGGGCTCCGGCCGCAGAGCTTCGACGTGATCATGATCGCCAACGCGCTCCACAACGCCCGCGACATCGACACCGTGCTCGGCCGGCTACGGGAACTGATCGCACCGGGCGGCTGGCTGGTGCTCACCGAACTCACCGTGGACCGGCCCGACTTGATGACCTGGATGGAGTTCCTCATCCAGCTCGACGGCGCCGCACCGGACGTGGAGGGAGACTTCGCCGACCGTCGGCGGGGCCGCGACCGGACCTTCTTCGACGTGGACGAGTGGCACGCCCTGCTCACCGGAGCGGGAGCCCAAGCCGTCGTGGTCCTCCCGGAGGAGGACGGCGAACTCGCCTCCTTCGGGCAGCACTTGATCGCGGCCACCTTCAAACAGGACCGGGCCGACGTCGACATGGACGACCTGCGCGACCATCTCGCCGAACAGCTCCCCGCGTACATGATCCCGGCGCACATCGAGACGGTCGAGGAACTCCCGCTGAGCGCGAACGGCAAGGTCGACCGCAAGACCGTGCTGTCGTGGGTCGCCGACAGCCGCCCGGACGACGCGATGGGCTCAGCCCCGCCCCTCGACGAGCTGGAAAGGCGCCTGGCCGCCATGTGGGAGGAACTGCTCTCGGTGCAGGCGGTCGCCCGCGACGACAACTTCTACGAACTGGGCGGGGACTCCCTGCTCGTCGCCCAGTTCATCGGCAGGCTCCGCCGGGAGCTGCCGGAGGCGGGTGCGCTCTCCTTCGACGAACTGCTGCGGACCATGGTGCACCGGCCGGTTCTCGCCGCGGTCGCCGAGCGGCTGCGGCAGGTGGACGAGGAAGGGGCGGACCGATGACCGGCGCGGCATCAGGGGCCACCGGACTCGCCCAGGAGTGGCTGCGCGACCCCCGGCCCAGGCGCCGCCCACGACTCCGCCTCGTCTGCTTCCCGCATGCCGGCGGCTCGGCCCGCTTCTACTACCCCTGGCTGCGCGAACTCCCCACCGGGATAGAGCTGTTGGCCGTGCAGTACCCCGGACGCGACGACCGTCTCGACGAACCCCTCCTGGACCGCATGGACCAGCTGGCCGACCCACTCGCCGACGCGGTCGCCGAGGTCGCGGACGTACCGCTGGTGCTGTTCGGGCACAGCATGGGAGCGTCCGTGGCCTTCGAGGTCGCACGCCGCCTGGACAACCGGTCCTCCGGCCTCGTACGGCATCTGTTCGTCTCGGCGCGGCCCGCCCCCTTCTCGACCGCACCGGCCCTCGGACCCCCACGCGACGACGAAACCCTGGTCAGGGAACTGGCCCGGCTCGGTGGCACGGACTCGGCGCTGTTCGACGACCCCGAGATCCGCGCCACCCTGCTGCCCGCGATACGCGGCGACTACCGGCTCATCGAGGGCTACCGGTACCGCGCGGGGCCACCGCTGTCCTGTGCCACGACGGCCGTCGTCGGCAGCCACGACTCGGAGGTGCCCTGTCGGCTCGCCGAAGGCTGGCAGGCGGCCACCACCGGCACCTTCGCGCTGCGCGTCATGCAGGGCGGCCACTTCTATCTCACCGAACGGCGCTCCGAGTTGGTGGCCTATCTGCTCACCGCGCTCGGGATGCGGACCGCCGCTCACCGCGGCGACCCCGCCTCGACGCCCTGACAGCACCACTGCCGCGTACGGCCCGATCGAGTCAGAGGAACGGACTACTTCATGGAGGACGCGTGAGCGGGCCCGACAACGACGGTTACGAGGACGAGCCGGAGCACGGCGGCGGTACCCGGTGAACGACCCGCTCGCAAAACCCCGTGAGTCCTGCGGTGTGGCCGGTGCCTGGGGCCCGGCCGCGCCGTCCGTGCGCGGTCTGCTGATGGCCCTCCAGCACCGTGGTCAGCAGAGCGCCGGAATCGCCGTGTGCGGCGCCGAAGGCATCGAGTGCCGGACCGGCCCCGGCAGGGTGACCGATGTCTTCCCGGAGCCCGAACTCCACCTGCCCCAGGACACGTTGGGCGCGATCGGGCATGTGCGCTATGCGACGTCGGGCGGCCCCGGCCCCGACGGCGAGCTGGCTCAGCCCGTCGTCCTGGACGGTCCTGGCGGCCCCCTCGCCCTGGCGCACAACGGCACGCTCGTCAACACCACCGAGGCGCGGGCCGAGTCGGGGGTCTCCGCCGATGCCACGGACACCGCCGTCCTCGGCCACCTTCTCGCCGCCACCATGGAGAACCACGGCGTCAGCCTCTTCAAGGCCCTTCATCTGGTGCTGCCGCGGATCACCGGCGCGTACTCCTTGGTGCTCACCGACGGCCGCCGCCTGTACGGAGTGCGTGATCCGCAGGCGTTCCGTCCGCTCTGCCTGGGCCGCCTCGACCACACCTGGCTGCTGGCCTCGGAGTCCGCCGCGATCGCCGCCGTGGGTGGGACGTTCGTCCGCGAACTGGAGCCCGGCGAGGTGCTGGAGGCCGACGCGGACGGCGTGCAGAGCAGCCGCCTGGACGTGCCGGGAGCCCGGCGCGCCTCGTGTGTGTTCGAGCATGTGTACTTCGCCCGTGCCGACTCCAGGATCGGCGGGCGGAGCGTGTACGAGGCCCGGTACGCGGCCGGGCAAGCCATGGCCCGCTGCGCGCCACCGCCGTCGGGTTCCGACGTGGTGGTGGCCGTGCCCGACACGGCCCGAGTGGCCGCCGACGGCTATGCCCGGCAGACCGGACTGCCCGTCGTGCAGGGGCTGTTGCGGCACGAGGGCGTGGGCCGCACCTTCATCTCGGGCGACCGGTCCGGCCGGGAGGCGGCCGTCCGGCAGAAGCTCTCCGCAGTCCCGGCCGCCGTCGCGGGACGCGAGGTCGTCCTCGTGGACGACTCGCTCGTCCGGGGCACCACCATGAACGCGGTCGTCGCCATGCTCCGCGCGGCCGGTGCCGCCGCCGTCCACCTGAGGATCGCGTCCCCGCCGCATCGCTGGCCATGCTTCTACGGCATCGACACCGGGCGCGGGGACACCCTGCTCGGCGCCCGGGTCCCGCCGGACCGGCTGGCCGGGCATCTCGGCTGCGACAGTGCGGAGTTCCTGCCGCTGGAGGCCCTCCTCGACGCGGTCGGCGGCTCCCCGGACACGTACTGCACGGCGTGTCTCGACGGCCGGTTCCCCACCGAGGTGGAACTGCCGGACCCGGCATTCCTGCAGCAGCCAACCGGAGGGAAATGATGGGTACTTCACTACAGGTCCGCGTCCTCAATCTCCTCTCGGCGGCCGGGCGTCCCCTGCACGGACGCGAGGTGCAGGAACAGCTCAACACGGAACGCGAGGACCGCCTCGCGTACACCACGGTCCTGACGGTGCTGACCAGGCTCGTCGACAATGGGGCCGCCGCCCGTCAGCGCAACGGGCGGCAGTACGTCTACCACGCCACCTGCCGGGACGAAGTGGGCCTCGCCGTACGGAAGGTGTTCACCAGTTTCGGGCCCGACGCTGTGGCCCACTTCGTCGACCAGGCGTACGCCGATCCCGCGCTGCGGGCGGAACTGCGCCTGGCCGTCGACGGCTCGGCGCTACTGCGTGAATCGTCCTAGGAGCGCGAGAGCCCGGTCGTTCAGCTCCCGTACCGTGTCCTGCCCGCAGCGTGTCCCGTCGTACCACCAGTCGAGGTGGATGCGGCCGGCCTGCCGGTAGGTGCGCACGTCGAGTGCGTGGCCGCGGGCCCCGGCGGGCTCTCCCTGTGGGACGTCGTCCAGCGGTACCGACTGGAGCGGTGTCCTGCGGCTGCCGGCCGGTCCGGCGGTGCGGGTCCCGGCGTCGGTGAAGGTCACCTCCGCCGTGGGCAGCCGCCGCAGCGCCGCGGCGGTCTGCGGATGGAGGTGACGCAGCACGCCGTAGTGCACCCCGTGGTGCGGAATGCCGTCGAGAGCCTCACGTGTGTCGCCCAACAGGCGTGCCGGGTCGTCCCGTTGGGCACCGGCGACGAGCGGGTACGCCGATGTGCAGCGCCCCACGGTCCGGCCGAGATCGATGCCGGGGAAGTCCCCGTCGCGTGCGCTGCCCGCGATGTCGATCAGCGTGCCCTCGCCGTCCGTCCACTCGGTGAGCGCCCCGGACACCGCGGCGAGCACCAACCCGCCCGGTCCCATGCGCTGTTGCCGCTGGACCGTTCGCAACAAGCCGGTCAGCGACGGATCGGCGGTGGCGCGCAGCAGGCGCGCCGAACCGGTGGACCGTTGCGCAGGGAACGCGGGCCGAGTGTTGCCGGCGCGGCTCAAGAGGTCCAGCCAGAAGGGCCGTTCGAGGAGGACGGCGTCGTCGAGTGCCCAGGTAGTCAGGCAGTCGGACCAGGTCTGCCAGGAGGTGCTGACGGCGGGCAGGCTGACCGGCCGTCCGGCCAGGAGTTGGCGGCAGGCGGTGGTCACGTCCTCGGCCAGCAGACGCTGTGCGGTGAGGTCGACCGCGGCGGCATGGAGCAGCAGCACGAGGTGACGGCCGCCGTCCGGCCCACCGTCGACAAGTGCCGCCTCCACCACGGCGCGCCTTCCCGGGGCGCGACGGCGGCGCAGTTCGGCCGTGGCGGCCTCAACGGTCGTGGCGAGGTCCGTCGAGTCGCCCCCCGCCCACTGAACGACGGTGGGCGGGGCACCGGCCGAGGGCATCCGGCGCTGTTCCCACATCCCCGATCGCTCGACCAACTCCACGCGGAGCGCGTCGTGATGGTTCACCACATGCGCGAGCGCCTCGTCGAGCAGTTCGGCGATGATGTCGTCGCCGACCCGGAAGGCCAGGGGAACATCGAGGTCCGGCAGGACGGCGGAGTCGGCCACCAGCTCCAACTGCGCTGGCACCATGGGGAGTTCAGCCCCGGTCTCCTCCCTCGCGGTCGGTAGGACGGGAGCCGCCGTGGTCTCCTCGCCGGGCCCCACCGCTTCGGTCAGCGAGCGAAGGGTGGGGTTCTGGAACAGGGCACGGGGGCTGAACCGCAGTCCCGCCGACCGTGCGCGGCCGGCGACCTGGGCAGCCATCACGGAGTCACCGCCGAGCAGGAAGAAGTCGTCGTCGGGCTTGATCGCGTCGATACCGAGGACGTCGGACCAGAGGGCGGAGAGGACCTGCTCCGTCGTGCCCGTCGCACCGGCCGTGGGCGACTCCCCTGTTTCCCCGGGCCCTTCCGACTCCGCGTACGCCGAGTCGATCCAGTGCCTCGACCTCTGGAAGGGATATCCCGGCAACGGCGTCCGGTGGCGGCCGGCGCGCAACGGTGCCCAGTCCACCGGAACTCCGTGCGCCCACAGTCGGCCCAGTGCTTCCCGGAGGGCCTCGGGGCCGTCGGCGTCCGCATCGACGTCGACGAGCAGGTAGCCCGCGTCGCTCGCCTCGGCCGGGGTGAGCCGTCCGCCGGTCAGTGCGCGGATAACGGGCAGCGCCGGCGTTTCGCGGACGGGGCCCATCGGCTCACGCCCGGCTACGACCCGTACCGCGTCCTCCAGGCCCATCACTCCGGCGAGTTGAGCGGCGACGTGTTCGCCGACGCCGTCCCCAGCGACGGCATCCGGACGCAGGCCCCACCCTTCCAGGGCGCGGGCGAACGCGTAGTACGTACAGAACGTCCTCGCCGCATGGGCCACTTCCGGGTCCGGCCCGTGAGCGTCCCCGAACGCGGCGCCGAGTTCTTTGGCGAACAGTTCGGCGCAGGCGTCGAAGGCCTCCGTGAAGAGCGGATCCGTTCCGTGCGGCCGCGGTTCCGTCCGTGCGCGGCTCTGCTCCGTCGCGGTGAACTGGAGCAGTACGGCGGGGAGTTCGCCGTTCGCCGCCGTGTCGACGACCGGACTGTCGGAGCGGGCGAGGGCCGTCGCGGCCTGTTCGGTGTCCCGGGCCACGACGGCTCTGCGGTAGCGGAACGGGCGGCGGCCCTCCGCGAGGGTCAGTGCGGTGTCGGCCAGATCAGTGCCGGGCCGCTCGCGCAGATGGCCGGCGAGGCGTTGGCCCGCCTCGGCGAGGGCACGCTCGGTGCGGGCGCTCAGTACCAGTACCTGTGGCTCGGAGCGGACGGGCGGCTCGGCCTGTTCCGGCGCTTCCTCCAGCACGACGTGCACGTTGGTGCCGCCCGCGCCGAGCGAGGTCACCCCGGCGAGCCGGGGCCGGTCGCCGGACCAGTCGGTCAGCGTGTCCTGGATGCGGAAGGGGCCGCCGTCCAGCTCCAGTTCGGGGTTGGCCTCGGTGAAGTGGAGGGTGGGCACGAGCATCCGGTTCTCCAGGCACAAGACCGCTTTCATGAGCCCGACGACTCCGGCCGCCGTCTCGCAGTGCCCGACGTTGCCCTTCACGGAGCCGAGCGCGCACCAGGGTCCGTCCGCGCTCCCGCCGAACGCCCGGCGCAGCGCGGCCACTTCGACGGGGTCGCCGAGTGCGGTGCCGGTGCCGTGGGCCTCGACATAGCCCACGTCGCGCGCGTCCACCCCGGCCACCGCGAGGGCTTCGCGGACCACGGCCGCCTGCATCTCGACGCTGGGGGCGGTGTAACCCATCTTGAGCGAGCCGTCGTTGTTGACGGCGGAGCCCCGGATGACCGCCCGGATGTCGTCACCGTCGGCGAGCGCGTCACTGAGCCGCTTGAGTGCGACCACTCCCCCGCCGCTGGTGAAGACAGTGCCGCCGGACTGCGCATCGAACGGCCGGCAGTGGCCGTCCGGCGACATCACCGAGTCGAGGTCGCGCAGATAGCCGACACGGTGCGGCACCTTCACCGACATACCGCCGGCCAGCGCCATGTCGGACTCCCCGCACAGCAGGCTCTGGCAGGCGAGATGGACGGCGGTGAGCGCGCTGGAGCACGCCGTCTGCACGCTCAGGGCCGGGCCGTGCAGGTCGAAGGCGTGCGCGATGCGGGTCGCGTAGAAGTTGACGTCGTTCGCCGACCAGAGGGACATCTGCGCCGACGACGAGCCGGCGCCCAGCAGTTGGCGCAGGTTGTGCCGGGACAGCACGTGGTACGGGTAGTAGCCGCAGGCGGACCCGGAGACGAACACCCCGATCGCACCGCTCTGTTGTCCCGGATCGCATCCGGCGTCCTCCAGCGCGTGCCAGGAGGATTCGAGCAGCAGCTTCAGCTGCGGGTCCATGGTGGCGGCGAGGCTGGGTGCGAAACCGAAGAACTCCGCGTCGAACTCCTCGATGCCGTCAAGGGTTCCGGCTCGCCTCATGTAGCTGGGGTCGCGCAGCACGGAGTCGGGTACGCCCCGGCGGCGCAGTTCGGTGTCGTCCAGTGTCTCCAGGCACTCCCTACCCTCCCGCAGGTTGCGCCAGAACTCGGTGACCGTGCCCGCCATCGGAAACCGTCCCGCCATGCCGACGACCGCGATGCCCTCGGGCTGTTCCTCCTCGGTGCCGTTCGTCATGTCGTCCGTCAGGTCGGTGTTCTGCGGGGTTCCGGCGTTCATTGCGGCCTCCTCCTGCGTGCCTGCTGCTGTGCCATGCGGGTACGACGGGTCCGGGACCGCCGCTCGGCCCGCTCCTCCGCGGGCTGCGGCGACACGCCCGCCGTGTCGGTGAGACCGGCGGTGATCTCGTCGGCGAGTTCGGTCACGCTCACCCCTTGGAGGAGGCGGGAGACCGGGACGTCGATCCGGAAGTCGTCCCTGACGGCGTTCTTGATGCGTTGGGCGGCCAGGGAGTCGAGTCCGAGGTGGACCAGGGGTGTGGTGAGCGGCAGCCGGGTGCCCTGGTGGCGGAGCAGCGGTCGGATCCGCTCGGTGAGCCGTTCGGTGACCGCGCGGTGCACCGCTTCGTGGCTCATCCCCTGCAGCCGGTCCCGCTCGAACCGGGCGGTGTCCGCCGAGCCCCGGGTCAGACCGGCGACGACCCGTGCGAAGTAGGAGGAGCGAGAAGTCTCCGGGAACACCACGGGATAGTCGGGCCCCAGCCGGACCACACCCGCCTGGATGCTCTCGCGGGCCAGCAGTTCCTCCAGCGCGGCGAACGCCTCGCGGGGCCGTATCTTCCCGAGCCCGCTCACCCGCGCGTCCCGCGCTCCGCCGATCTCCGCCCACGGTCCCCAGTTGACGGAGAGTCCGGGGAGACCGCGCGTGCGGCGCCAGCGGGCGACGGCGTCGAGACAGGCGTTGGCGGCGGCGTAGTTCGCCTGGCCCGGTGCGCCCAGCAGGGCAGTGGACGAGGAGTAGCCGATCCACCAGTCCACGCCGTCCCTCGGTGTCGCAAGGTGCAGCCGCCAGGCGCCGACGGCCTTGGCCGACCACGCCCTGCCGATCCGTTCCGCGTCGAGATCGGTGACCAGCGCGTCGTCCAGTACGCCCGCCGCGTGGACGACACCACGGACCGCGGCGCCCATGCCCGTCACCGCCTCCATGAGCCGGTCCGCGACCTCGGGTGCCGCGATGTCGCCGAGGACGACCGCGACGCGGGTGCCGGTGGCGCGGATCTCCTCGATGGCGCGGGCCGTGTAGGGGTCGGGCAGCGAGCGTCCGTTGAGTACGACGCAGCCGGCCCCGCGATCCGCCAGGAGGCGGGCCGTGGCCAGGCCGAGTCCTCCGGTGCCGCCCGTCACCACATATCCGCCGTCGGCCCGGACGAGTTCACGCTCCGGTGCGGCCGGGCGGTCGGCCGGCACCGGGGTCAGGCGGGCCACCTGGCGTACGCCCGCCCGCCAGAGCACCTCGTCGTCGGACGCCCCGGAGCGCAGCTCGCGCATCAGGTCGGCGGGGTCGGGTGCGGGGTCCAAGTCGACCAGGGTGGGCCGCAGTTCGGGCCGTTCGGCGCGCAGCGACCGCAGCAGTCCCGTCAGTGCGGCCTGCGCCAGGTCGACGGTGGTCCCGTCGCCGGGCGGGCAGGCGCCGCGAGTGACCGCGTAGAGCCGTGGCGATTCGTCGGCTTCGGAGCCGTGGGCGAGCCGGGCGGCGAGCCGGAACCAGGAGACCAGGCGCTCGTCGGTGCCGGTGAGGGGGGCGGGGTCGGGCTGGTCGGTGTCCCACCCGAGGAGTACGACCCCCTGTGCGGCGGGGAGGGCGGCCTCGGCGTCGGTCAGGACCGTCGGCCTCATACCGGCCCGCTCCATGTGGCTGAGCAGCTGTTCCCGGAACGCGTCCTCGGCGCCACCGCCGTACACCAGCCAGTCGCTGGAGACCGCAGGCGCCTCCTCGGACGGCAGGGGCGCCGGTTCGTACTCCACGGTGTGCAGCAGGCCGTCCGTGGAGACGGGCAAGGCGTCCTCGTCGAGGTGCCGGAACATCACGCCCCGGAGCTCCGCGACAAGCAGCCCGTCCTCGTCGTAGACCTCCAAGTCCGCTGTGCAGCCGTGGACTTGGGCCCGGACGCAGGCGCGGCACACCAGGTTGTCGCCCAGTTCGCCGATGAGTCTCAGGCCGGCGATGCCCGCGGGGACGCAGAGTCGCCCGGTGTCGCGGACGAGCGCCATGGCGGTGCCGTGCAGACAGGCGTCGAGCAGAGCCGGGTGGAAGCTCATCCGGGGGTCGGGCTGTGCGGCGGCCGGGCGGGTCACACGGCCGGTCGCCAGTCCGTCGGTGATCGAGAGGCCGGTGAGCCCGGCGAATGCCGGACCGTGGTTGAGTCCGGCGGCGCGCAGCCGGGGATAGATCTCGGCGGGGGCGAGCGACGGCGCGGCCGGTCCGCTCGGGTCGAGGGTGTCCGCGGCTGCCGGTTCCCTGGTGCGGACCGTGGCCTTCGCCGTCGCGTGGACGACGTCGGTGTCGCCCTGCCGGCTGCCGATCTCCAGCTCGGCTTCGCCCGTCCCGGTGACGGTCAGCGACGTGGTCACGGTCGTGGGGGCGGTGAGGGGCAGCAGTCGGCGGAAGTCGATGTCGGAGAGGACGATGTCCTCGGCCTTGGCCTCGAACGCGGTGCACGCGGCGGACAGGGCCATCTCGCAGTACCCGGTGCCGGGCAGCAGCGGGAGTTCGCCGAGCCGGTGGTCGTCGAGCCAGGTGAGGCGTGAGGTGTCGAGGGTCGTCTGCCAGACGTGCTGGGCCGGGGTGCCGGGCAGCCGAACGTGGACCCCGAGCAGCGGGTGGGTGTCCTCGACGGGGACGGTGACCCGGCCGGTCACCGGTTGGCGCTGCCCGTGGTCCCAGACGGTCGTCGGCAGGTCCACGAGCCGGCCCGTGGGGTACAGCCGCGCCCAGTCGACGTCGAGTCCACGGCCGTACGCCCGGGCCAGCGCGGTCAGTACGGCGGATGCGGCCGGCTCGCCCCGCCGCAGGGTCTCCCAGGCGACGGCGTCGTCGACCCCGGTGTCGGTGAGTGTGTCGGCCAGCGAGCGTACGGCGACGGGATGCGGGGACACCTCGACGAAGGTGCGCAGCCCGTCCGCGGTGGCGGCCCGGACCGCGTCGAGGAACCGCACCGGACGACGGACGTTGGCGGCCCAGTACGGGCCGTCGAAGGCAGGCGTGGAGCGGGGGTCCGACAGGGTCGTGGAGTAGAAGCGGACCGTGGGCGTCGTACCGTCGATGTCCGCGAGGAGGCCGGTCAGTTCGGGTACGACGAGGTCGGCGAACCTGCTGTGTCCGGCGGCGTCGCCGCCACGGACCGGATAGGTGGCGATGCCGTCCGCCTCGCAGGAGGACAGGAACCCCTCCATGATCTTCCCGTCGCCCGCCACCACGGTCGCCCGCGTCGAGCTGTGGACGGCGATCTCCAGATCGAAGCCGGTGCGCAGCCGCCGTTCCACCTCGGACAGCGGCAGTTCCACGACGGCGGTCGCGCCGAGTCCGAACATCCGGCGCCGCATGACCTCCGAGCGCCGGAGGATGACGCGGGCGGCGTCCGGGAGGGACAGTCCGCCGCTCACGACGGCCGCGGCGAGCTCTCCCATCGACTGGCCCAGCACCGCGGCCGGCCTGATGCCGTAGTCCTGCCACACCGCTGCGAGCCCCACCTGCATGGCGAAGAGCGCCGGCTGTACGGACGAGGCCTCGGCCCGTGACAGTTCGGTCCGCGTCAGCAACTCCCTCGGCGCATCGCGCCCTTCGGCACCGAAGACGGGTTCCAGTTCGTCCAGTACGGCGTCGAAGGCCGGCTCGCCGAGCAGTCCGGCGCCCATGCCGTCCCACTGGGAGCCGTATCCGGAGAAGACGAAGACCACATCCGAAGGCACCTGCCGTGCCTCGTCCGTCGCGACGATCCCTTCTCCGCTCTCTCCGGCGGCGAGGGTGCGCAGCCGGTCCGCCAACTCATGGTGGTCGTGGGCGAGTACGGCGGCGCGCACGGGGAGCCGGGGGCGGCGCAGGGCGAGGGTGTGGGCGACATCGGCGAGGTCGGCCTCGGTGCCGGGTCCGGCGAGCCAGTCGGCCAGCGCGGCGGCCCGCGCCCGCACTCCCTTCGGGGAGCGGCACGACACAGGGAAGAGCAACGGGCGGGCGGGGGGCGCGAGTTGGGCCGTCACAGGTATGCGGCCTGTTCGCTCAGCTCCGTGTACCAGTCGAGGAGCGGCAGTACGTCCTCGCGGTCGCCCGGGGGCAGGGTGAACACGCATCGGGCGACGCCCGCCTCCATGCAGCGGGCGACGGCCTCCTCCTCGGGCGGCACCTCCACCACGGTGACGGGCACGGGTCCCAGGCCCAGTTCGGCGGCCTGTTCGTTGAGCAGGGCGATGCGTTCGGCGAGCCCGTCGCCCTCCAGTCCGTACATCGGCATCCACTCGGCCCGCGCCTGTGTCACCCGGTCCAGGGCCCTGGTTCCGGTGAGCCCCATCAGGATCGGCGGGTGGGGCCGCCGTACGGGTTTCGGCAGCGAGACGATGGGGTCGAACTTGATGAACTCCCCTGCGTACGAGGCCTCGTGCTCGGTCCAGATGGTCCGCATGACCTCCAGGTACTCCATGAGGCGCGCGGTGCGGGTGGCGGGGTCCACGCCGTGGTTGAGGAGTTCCTCGCGAACCCATCCGGTGCCCACGCCGAAGAGGAACCTGCCCTGGGCGAGCACGTCGAGGCTGGCCACCTGTTTGGCCAGGATGATCGGGTCGCGCGTCGGCACCTCGCAGATGCCGGTGCCGACCAGCAGCGTGGATGTCGAGGCGGCGACCGCGGACAGGACGACGAACGGGTCCAGGCCCTGGAGCGCCTCGGGGACGACCGGTCCGCCGTCCGGCCGGGTGCTCCGGATGTGCACGGGCATGTGTGTGTGCTCCGGCACGAAGAGGGAGTCGAAGCCGCGTTGCTCGGCCTGGACTCCGAGTTCGGCCGGGTCGATGGAGAAGTCGGTGACGACGGACAGCAGTCCGAACTTCATGGGGTCCTCACAGTCAAGGGCGTGCGGGGCGGATCGGAGAGGACGGCGTGCGCGTTGGTCCCGCCGATGCCGAAGGAGCTGACTCCTGCTACTCGTTCGCCCGCCCTCGCGGGCCAGTCGGTGAGCCGCGAGACGACTTCGAGACCGAGGTCGGACAGGGCGGCTGCGGGGTTGGGCCGGGTGTGGTGGAGGGTGGGGGGAATGCGTCCGTGGTGCAGCGCGAGGACGTTCTTGACCAGGCCCACGAGTCCGGCGGCGGCCTCCAGATGACCGAGGTTCGACTTGACCGAGCCGATCAGCAGCGGGCCGCTCTCCGCCCGGGCCGGACCGCCCAGTGCCCTGCCCAGGGCGCCCGCTTCGATGGGGTCACCGAGGCGGGTCCCCGTCCCGTGGGCCTCCACGTATCCGACCGCGGCGGGCGCGATGCGGGCCCGCTCGTAGGCCTGGGCGAGCAGGTCCTGCTGCGCGGCCGGGTTGGGTGCCGTCAGCCCGTTCGACCGGCCGTCCTGGTTGGTGGCGGTGCCGCGCACCAGGGCCAGCACCCGGTCACCGGCGCCGACCGCGTCGTCGTACCGCTTGAGTACGACGCTCACGCAGCCCTCGCCGCGCACGATGCCGTCGGCGTCCACGTCGAACGGCCGGCACCGTCCGGTCGGTGAGGAAGCCTCGGCCTGGTCGGCGTAGACGGTGCCGCCGGGCGAGAGCAGTACGTTGACGCCCGCGACGACGGCGAGCTCGCTCTCGCCGGTGAGCAGGCTCTGCGCCGCCAGGTGCAGTGCGACGAGCGAGGAGGAGCAGGCGGTGTCGACGGTGAGGCTCGGGCCGCGCAGGTCGAGCAGGTACGACAGCCGGTTGGCGATCACGCTGAGCGTCGTGCCGGGCAGGGACCAGCCGGTGATGCCAGGCAGGTCCTCCATCCGCAGGCGCGCGAAGTCGTCGCCGCTGGCGCCGACGAACACTCCGGTACGGCTGCCCTCGAGAGTGTCGGCGGGGATCCCGGCGTGTTCGAGCGACTCCCAGGCGACCTCAAGGAACAGCCTCTGCTGGGGGTCGAGTTCGGCCGCCTCGGCGGGCGGGATGCCGAAGAACTCGGCGTCGAAGCCCTCGATGTCGTCGAGGTAGCCGCCCAGGCGGGTGGTGCGGTCGAGGACTGCGGCGTGGGCGGGTGAAGTACGGCGGTATGCCTCCCAACGCCCTTCGGGCACCGGGCGGACGGCGTCGCCGCCGGAGCGCAGGAGCTCCCAGAACGCGCCGGGTGACGAGATGCCGCCGGGCAGTCGGCAGCCGATGCCGATCACGGCGAGCGCGGTGTCGTCGCTCCGGCCGGTGACCACCGCCGGTTCGTGGCCGGGTTCGGGGTGCGAGGTGCCCGTCAGGTGGTCGGTCAGCCGACGCACCGTGGGGTGTTCCCAGAGGACGGTCGGGGCGACCGGTCGCTCCAATAACTGGGCCAACTGCCCGGAGAGCGCGACCGCGTTGCGTGAGCTCAGTCCGTACTCGCGGAACGGCCGGTCGATGTCGACGCGGTCGGCCGCGACCGAGCACAGCCGGGCCAGCCGTTCCACGAGCCAGGGGCGCAACTCGGTCACGACGCCGTCCGATCGGCCGCCACGGTCTGCGCGGCGAGTTCCCCGTCGCGGTACAGGTCACGGCAGATACGGCGCCGCAGCTTGCCGCTGGACGTCTTGGGGATCGTGCCGCGGGTGACGAGGGCGACGTCGTACAGGTCGATGTCGTGGGCGTCGGAGACTGCGGCGCGGATCGCGGTGCGCAGTTCCTCCGGGTCGACGGTGGCGTCCGGGCGCAACTCGACGACCACGACGGCCAGTTCCTGTTCGCCGGTCTCGACCGGGAAGGCGGCGACGTGGCCGCGTCGTACCGCGGGGTCGACCTGTTCGACGGTCACCTCGATGTCGATGGCGTGGTGGTTGCGGCCGTCGACGATGAGGATGTCCTTGGCGCGGCCGGCGATGAAGAGTTCCCCGTCGTGGAAGAAGCCCAGGTCGCCGGTGCGCATCCAGTCGGCGGTGCCGTCGAGCGGGCGCCCGAAGGTGTCTCCGCTGTCCTCGCGCCGCCAGTACCCGCGGCACACGTTGCCGCCCCGGACGAACAGTTCGCCCACGTCCCCGGCAGGTGCCTCGCGGTCGGTGGCGGGATCGACGACGCGGACGTCCTGGCCCTGGAACTCCGGTCCACATCCCACGAGTTGACGGGCGGCGGGGCCGGTGTCGGCGCAGGGCTCCACGCGTCCGGCGGAGAGTGCCCCGCGGTCGAAGCTGCCGACCACGGGCTCGGTGTCCGCGCTGATACCCGTCACGATGAGGGTCGCCTCGGCAAGCCCCCAGCAGGGCGAGTGGGCCGTGTGCCGGAAGCCGTACGGGGCGTACGCCTCGGTGAACCGCGCCAAGGACTGGGCGCGGACGGGTTCGGAGGCGTTGCCGAAGTACCGCACGGAGGACAGGTCGAGGCCCGCCCGGTCCGGCTCCGGGACCGCGTCCACGCACACGTCGAGGCCGAAGTTGGGGATCATCGTGTGGGTACCGCGGTGCTCCCCGAACTGCCGCAGCCAGCGCAGGGGTTGCTGGATGAACGCGTACGGCGTCAGCTGTACAGCGGGTATCCCCACGGCCAGCGGCATGATGAGCGCGAACACGAGGCCCATGTCGTGGAAGAAGGGGAGCCAGCTGACGATCGTCGAGTGTGCGTCGACCTGTTGGCGGTCGACGTGCTGGGCGACCGCCACGCCGATGTTGCGGTGGGTGACCTCGACGCCGCCCGGTTTGCGGGTCGAGCCGGAGGTGTACTGCAGATACGCCGTCGCGGAGAGGGCGGGCTCGACGGGGATCCACACGTCCCCGTGTCCGTAGTCCACTTGGTCGGCGAGGACGATGTGCGCCGCCGAAGTGCTGCCACCGACCGCGTTCAGCACCCCCTCGACCGACTCCCGGTACCGGGCGAGGGTGACGACCACCGTGGGGGTGCAGTCGGCCAGGGTGGGTGCCAACCGCTCGGCGCGGCGCTGGAGTTCGGGGGGCAGCAGCGGCACGGGCAGCAGACCGGCGTACAGGCAGCCGAGGAAAGTGGCCACGTATTCGGGGCCGTTGGGGCAGAGGATGGCCACGCGGTCGCCCGGACGCGCCGACTTCCGTAGCTGCCCGGCTATGGCCGTGGCCCTGGCGTCGAGTTCGCCGCGGGTCAGCCGGGTGGTCCGGCCGGCCCAGTCGGACTCGTAGTCGAGGAAGGTCATGGCCAGGGCGTCGGGTCGCTCCCTGGCGCGCTCGCGGACCGCTGCGGCGAAGCCGTCGTTGAGCGACGCGATCTCGTCCCGCAGGGCCGGCGTCACGATGTCGTGCACAGCGGATCACCTTTCTTGGCAAGCCAGTCGGAAAACGCCGCCAGATCGGGCAGGATCACGGTCGAGCACGACAGGACCGCCACGTTGTAGCGCATGTCGGTGATCGTGACGACGGTCCGTCCGGCGGTGAAGGCGGCGTACATCTCGGCGGCGGTGCCCATGCTCGGTTCATGTCCGGGCAGCCAGACGACGCAGACGTCACTGGCCGCCGCGAGCCGGGCCATCTCGTGGAACACGTCGAGGAGTTCGAGGACTTCGGGGCCGAGTCGCCCGCGTACGACGACAGGGGTGTCGGCGACGGCGGTGAGCGCCTGCCGGAACTCGGGCACTCGGTCGCCGTACCGCTCCAGGACCAGTTCATGGGGGTCGTGCACCACCGAGGCGGGGCAGGTCTCCTCGATCGTGCCGCGCAGTGCCGCGCGGTAGGACTGGTCGCTCGCGTCGATGGCGCGGCGGCTGCCCTGCATGACACCGGCCAGGAAGAAGCTGGTGCTCACTCGTCCTCCACCGAGTAGTCGGGCCACTTCTGATCGAGCGGTACGACCCGGTGGTAGATCGCCGCGGCGCCCATGACGTAGGCGGAGACCTCCTCGGGAGTGCCGTCCACCGCATCGGCGATCAGTTCCAGGACGCGGGCGAAGCCGGGGGTTCCGGCGCGGCTGACCCTGCCCTGGTTGTCCTTGACGATCAGGAAGGCAGGGTCCACGAGCTGCTCGCGGGGGCGTCCGGAGAAGGGCAGGACGAGTTCGCCGATCCGGCGTTCGCCGCGGTGCAGGGCCCGGATGGACAGGTTGTTCTGCATGGGTTCGAGGAGCAGCCGCCGGGCGAATCCGTCGGGCACCGGGAAGGTGGGCAGTTCGGTGGCCAGATGGAAGGTGAACGCGCGATGGGTCACCATGGCAGAGCGGCGCGGGCTGAAGCGCGCGTACTCCAGGAGCAGGACTCCGTCGGCGACCCACCAGGTCCCGCTGAGCCGGGAGGGCGCGGGTGTCCCGTCGGGACGGCTTCGGATCGGGTAGGCGTCGGTGTCCGCGCGCACCGTCGCGGCCACGGCGTCCGCGCGGGACAGCCGCAGCGGCTCGACGTGCGGCAGATAGGGGTCGAGCACGGTGATGCCGTCCTCGTCGAAGTACATGGCGGGCGAGTGGCCGCCGGCGTAGAGGTGGGTCGGCCGGGCCCCGCAGCGTTCCCCGACGAGCCGGGCGACCTCGAAGGTCTGCCAACCGCAGCCGCGCCCCAGCCGCCACGGCGGCGCACCCGTCCCGTAGTACTCGTGGTAGGAGGCCGCGCTGCTGTAGGGGACCCGGAACTGCACCTCTTCCAGGGCGTCGGCGAAGGTCGTCCGCGCGGTCACAGCCGGATCGCCGTTCCACTGAAGTAGGGGCCGCTCAGGGGCGGTTTGGGGCTCAGGCGCACCGGGTCCGAGAGACGTACGTCGAATCCCAGGGCCTCCATCCGCTCGACGGAGGGGCGGTTGGGGCGGCAGCCGAACTGCACCCGGCGCAGCAGCGGGGCGGCCAGGTCCTGGGCCCGGCCGCGCCTGCCGTCGTCACGGACGTGTTCGAAGAAGGACAGTTTGCCCCCGGGTTTCAGGACCCGGCGAATCTCCGTCAGCACCGCGTCCAGGTCGTCGACGACACAGAGGAGAAGGAAGGCGACTGCGGCATCGAACTCCTCGTCGGGAAAAGGGAGATGCTCACCGGTCGCATCGACCAGTTCGACGGTCGGAACAGTGTTGGCCAGCTTTCCGGCCACCTGCGCCCGCATTCCTGCGGAGGGTTCGACGGCCACTACGTGGTCCGCCTTTGTGTAGTACGGAAGATTACGTCCGGTGCCCGCCCCGATCTCCACCACTCGACCGGTCAGATCGCCGACCAGAGTGGTACGCAACCGGGGTCCGCCGATTCCTCTTTCGAGTCTTTCCGAGAGGCGGTCGTACTGTCGGGCGAGCACGTGTGATACGCGGCCGTTTCCCATGTCGGGCGACTCTAGACCCGATGCCCGAAGCATCGCAATAGGACATTGAATTTCTACGAATACGTAGAACTACGATTTCGTAGAAAGGAGTTGAACTGTTGCTTCTGACGCGATTTCGTCGCTACGGTATTTCCCGTGGCCGAGGGAGGCGAACGTGATCCACACTGATGCTTGGGTTCTCCACGCAGGACCGAAGGACGTCGACGCGGAGGCCCGACCGCCCGGGATTCTGCACCGTGAAGCCTATTCCTTCACCGACCCGGACGAGCAGGAGGCGTTGGTCGAGCCACTGTACGGCTCCTGGGAAGCGAACATAGAGCACGCGCTGTCCCGCCGACCGGTCGATGTCTGCCATTTACGGGACGAGGCGGCGGTGGTCCTGGGAAACCTCGGCATCGTGCGCGTTCTGGACGCCAGGAATTCCTCGTCCCTCAGTGAGGGACAGATCTGCATGGTGATGCCTTTCGCGAAACGCGACCGGTACGGCTACGCGGAACTCATCTACGCGTACGACGCCCCGGGCACGATCGGGCTGTTGGCGCAGCGTACGAGAATCGCGGCGGACCTGCTGCTGCCCATTCCGGAGGACAGCGGGTTCTCCCTTCCCCAATGGGCCGCCTACGCCCGCTACTTCACCGCTTGGGACAACTGGCAGGTGGCGTATCGGTGTTGGTCGGCCCAGATGAGGGACCAGGATCCGGGCGAGCATCTGGTCTTCGGATGGGGCGGCGGTGTGGTGCTGGCCGAACTGCTGCTGGCGAAGCGTGCCGGATTCCGGGTCGCGATGACGGCCAGTAGCGACGGGCGGCTGGCCGAACTCACCGGTCTCGGCATCACCGCGGTCGATCGCCGGCTCTTTCCGCATCTGGCCCACGACCCCGAGCATCCGCCGACGGATCCGGCCGAAGTGGCCCGCTACCGTGCCTCCGAGAAGGAGTTCCTCAGGACGGTCGGCGCCCTGAGTGACGGAGCCGGCGCGGCCGTTTTCGTCGACAACATCGGCGCACCTCTGTACAAGGCCACGGTGAAATCCCTGGCACGGCAGGGAGTGGTGACCACCGTCGGCTGGAAGGAGGGGATGCGTACCTTCAACCTGCGGGCCAGCGAGTGCATCAACCGGCATCTGCACGTCAACACGCATGTCTGGCGCTACGCGGACTGTGCGGCCATCCGCGACTTCCAGGAGGACACCGCCTGGATTCCCTCGATCGATCCGGCCGGAATCTACGAGTTCGACGAGGTCGAGCAGCTCGCGGCAGACTACTCGTCCGGAAAGATCGACTCCTACTTTCCGCTGTACCGCGTGAACCGGCCCTGAGAATCCACCACAAGTCTCCGGGAAAGGAGATCACGCATGGTGAGGCATGCCCAGAACAGCGTGGAAAACCGATCGGGTGTGGGGATCAGAGGGATCGGGCGCCATCTTCCCGAACGCGTCGTCACCAATGCGGAACTGGCGCGAAGGCTTCCGACGAACGACAGCTGGATTCGTGAGCGCATAGGAATCGAGGAGCGCCGCTTCTCCGCACCCGACGAGTGGTCGTCCGACCTGGGAGCGAAGGCCCTGACCGACGCCTGTCGGCAACTGGGCCTGTCCGTGGGCGAGATCGATCTGGTCGTCTGCAGCACGTACACACCCGACCACATGCTGCCCAACACCGCGTCCGCGATTATGCACAAGGTGGGGATGTCGGCCACGCCCGGTTTCGACGTCAACAGCGGTGGGTGCCCGGGGGCCGTGTTCGCGCTCGACGTCGGCGCCAAGTACGTGGCCTCCGGGCGCTATCCGCGGGTCGCGGTGGTGCTCACCGACGTCGGTACGAAGCTCTTCGACCCGGAGGACCGCACGGTCGGCGTCATCTTCGGTGATGCGGCGGCCTGTTACATCCTGGAGCCGACGCGTCCCGGCACGGGTGTGGGCGAGATCCTGCTGCGCACCGATCCCGCGCACTACACGTCGGTGTACGCGGCCCGGGAAGAACGCACGGACCAGGAGGGGCGCCCGAAGAAGTCCGCGTTCGGGGACAACTTCACCACCATGCGGGGAAGCGACATCAAGGAGTTCGTGCTCGGTGTCGTCCCCGAGTTCATGCGCGAGTTCGTCCAGAAGGCCGGACTGGAGCTGGACGACATCGACTTCTTCGCCCTGCACCAGGCCAACCGCAATCTGGTGCACGGAATCCTGGACGCGCTGGGCCAGCCGCGCGACAAGACACTGACGAACATCGAGCGGATCGGCAACACCTCCGGGGCGTCGGTGCCCCTGGTGCTGCGCGAGGCCGTCGAACTGGGCCGGCTGCGCCCCGGTCAGCTGGCGCTCCTCACCGCCTTCGGCGGCGGCCTGAACTACGGAGCCGCCCTCGTCCGCTGGTGCGGCGCCGAGGACTTCGTGACACACCAGGCGTGAACCACGCTCAGGAGCAGGAGGGGGACCAACTCGTGCATGTCACCTACGACTTCACCGGCCGCACGGTCGTCATCACCGGCGCCGGCCGGGGCATCGGACTGGCAGCCGCCAGATTCTTCCACGGCGCCGGAGCCGTCGTATGGCTCGTGGGCCGGGACGGCGCCCGCCTCAAGGAAGCCGCGGACGACCTGGACGGGGCGCGCTTCGCCGAGGTCGACGTCACTCGCACCGCCGAGGTCGAAGGCGTGGTGTCGGACGTCGTCGCGGACACGGGCCGCCTCGACATCCTCGTCAACAACGCGGGAATCCTCCGGGACCGGATGCTGTGGAACCTCACGGACGAGGACTGGGACTCGGTCCTCGCGGTGCACCTCGGCGGCCCGTTCCGTTTCATCCGGGCCTGCACACCGCACTTCCGCAGCCAGGGCTGGGGCCGGGTGGTCAATGTGACGTCGTACGCCGGGATCCACGGCAACGTGGGGCAGACGGCGTACTCCGCGGCGAAGTCGGGGATCATCGGCCTGACCAAGACCGCCGCCAAGGAGCTGATCCGGTTCGGGGTCACGGTCAACGCGATCTCCCCGGTCGCCGAGACCCGCATGATCAGCTCCCTTCCCGACCGGCGGCGCGAAAGCCTCCAGAGCATCATTCCGGCCGGGTACTTCGCCCCGGCCGGCGAGATCTCCTGGGCCCTGGCCTATCTGGCGTCCGATCAGGCGGGCTATGTCACCGGCACCGTGCTCCCCGTCGACGGCGGGATGTCGATCTGATGGCGACTCCCCCACACCGGCGGGGACACGACCGGGCCGGGCCCGCTTCAGCCGGGCTGCTTCTCTTGCAGGCGTACGCTCTCGGTCCGTCCGGGGGCCAGCAGGAGCACGGCGCCCGCACCGACCACCACGAACAGCGCGGCGACCAGCATCGCCCGGTCCAGGCCGTCGGCGAACGCGTACCGTGCCGCGTCCGCCACCCGGGCGCCGGTCGCGCCGCCGATCCGCTCGGCGATGGCCAGCGCGGCATCGATGGAGTTCCGCACGGCGCCCAGCGAGTCCGGGGGAATCGCGTCGCTGCGGTCCCCGATGCCGGAGCGGTAGCCGCTGTTGAACGCGCTGCCCAGGATCGCTACGCCCAGCGCGCCGCCGACCTCACGGGTGACGTCGTTCACGGCGGACGCGACGCCCTGCTTGGCCGCCGGGAGGGACGCCACGATCGAGTCGGTGGCCGGCGCCAGGCACAGGGCGATGCCCGCGCCGACCACGGTCGTGCCCAACAGCACCGGAAGGTAGGACGAGTTCTTGTCCAGGGTGGTGAGCACGCCCATGCCCACGGCCATGACGACCATGGCCGCGGTCAGCACGACCCGCAGTCCCGCGCGCCGCACCAGCACCGGTGCGAGCGGCGACACCGCGCCGACGGCGACGGTCATGGGCATCAACGACAGTCCCGCCACCAACGGCGAATAGCCCTTCAGCCACTGGAGGTACTGCAGCATCACGAAGAACAGCCCGAACGTCGCGACACTGGCCATGACGATCACGATCGAACCGGCCGCGAAGGCCCCGATCCGGAAGAACCGGGGATCGAGCAGCGGATGCTCGACGCGCAGCTCCCACAGCACGAATCCGACCAGGGCCGCGACACCGCCGACCGCGGCCAGCATGACGATGGGGTCGGTCACTCCGCGCTCGGGGCCCTCGATGATCGCGTACACCACGGCACAGAGTCCGACCACCGACAGCAGTGCCCCCATGACATCGACGGGCAGTCCCTCGGGGTCCTTCGACGTCGGCACGATCACGGCAACCAGAACGGCCGACAGGATCGCGAGTCCGGCGCTCAGTCCGAAGACGGACCGCCAGGAGAACGACTCCAGCAGCGCGCCGGAGATCAGGAGTCCCAGCAGAGCCCCGCCGGCGGCGACGGCCGACCAGACGGCCACCGCACCCGCCCGCTCCTCCGGCGGAAAGATGGTGGTCACGATCGAGAGCGTCATCGGCATGATCATGGCGGAGCCCAGCCCTGCCGCGACCCTCAGCAGGATCAGCACGCTCGGGTCGTCCACCCACATCGCCGCCGCCGACGCCGCCCCGAAGACCAGGACGCCGACGAGCAGCATGCCCTTGCGTCCGTACCGGTCGCCGAGTGCTCCGGCCGGCAGCAGGAACCCGGCGAAGACAAGGCCGTAGGCATTCATGATCCACAGCAGTTCCGCCTGGCTGGCACCGGTGTCCCGGGCGATGCCCGGCAGTGCCACGGTCAGACCGACCACCATGCTGACGATCATCATCAGGGCGACGCACATGACCGCCAGGACGACCCGGCGTCGCATGAGTCCGAACGGCGCGTCCTCCTCCGGAGGGGCGGCCGTCCCCTGCGTTTGCTCCATGTTCCGCTCCTTGCGCGGCCGTGCCCGTGCGAGGCAGACCTCATCGATACAAGCGCTTGTTTCAAGCGACTGTTTAAAACTACCGTACGGCAGCTGCGCCGAGCCCCGCAACAAGGCACGTCAGAACCCCAAGTCACTGGAGGCAGACATGACTTCGCAGGCGATCACGGAGAAGAACAAGGAGACGGTGCGCGCCTTCATCGACGCGCTCAACCGGCAGGACCTCGCCGACCTGGACGCTCTCCTCGCGGACGACGCCACCTGGACGGTCTGCGCTCGCGACATCCCGGGAGCCGGTGCGCACGAGAAGAAGGTGGTCCTCGACCGCATACTCCCGACCATGCTCGCGATCTTCGAGCCGGGTGAGCCCCGGACGGAGATCACCCGGCTGATCGCGGAGGGCGATGTGGTGTCGGCCGAGGCGGTCAGCCTCGGCCGGCTGCGCCACGGCGCGGTCTACAACAACCAGTACTCACACGTCTACGAGATCCAAGGCGGCCGCATCATGTCCATCAGGGAGTACACCGACACGGACTACGCGGCGAAGATCATGGCGGGAGCGGTCGAGGCCGGTCACACGCTCGACCTCGACTGATCGCGGCACGGACCGCCGCGGAAAGGGGAGTTGAACGAACAGGGACCGCAATTCGGGCGCGATTCCTGTCCGTTCATCCCTTCACGGGGCCCGGAAGACCGCCTGTACGGCCGCCACGAGCCGCTCGGTCTCCTCGTCCGTCCCGTCGGGCGACGCGGAGCCGTCGTCCACGACTCGGGGTGCCAGGTCGGCGAGAGCCCCGGCCTGGTGCAGGGCGAGCAAGCCGATCATGACCCGGTAGCGGAAGGCGACCTCGGCGGCGGACAGGGCGGGCAGCGCGCGGGTCAGCTCCGCCAGATAGCGGCCCTCGACCCCTCCGACCTCGTCGGCGAACAACCGGCGGATCTCCGGGTCCGGTTCGCACATCACCCGGCCGAGGAAGCGGGCGACCGAGGCCGCACCGTCGTCCCGCGATCGCGTCAGATCGGCACCCGTGCGCACGAACCCCTCGACGAGGTCGGCGACTTCGGGCTTGCGGCCGTCGGCGAGCAATCCCTCCAGCAGACGCTGCCGCGCCTCGTTCACCGGACCCATCGCCCGGTCCACGACCGCCCGCAGCAGCCCCTCCTTCGAACCGAAGTGGTAGTTGACGGCGGCCACATTGGCACCGGCCGCGACCGTCACGGCGCGCAGCGAGGTCGCCGCGTATCCGCGCTCCCCGAACAGCCGCTCGGCGACGTCGAGGATCCGCTTCTTGGTGCCGGCAGACGCGGACACGCCCTTCTCCATCACGGACCCAATCTAAAACGACCGCTTGAAACGGGCAAGACCGACCGGCCGAGGAGCGGCCACCGGGCCACGATCACCGAGAAACCCTTACAGTCACGTTCACTTTCGACTAGGGTTCCGACAGCCGAGTCCTTACAGCACTGTTAGAGATCAGGAGCGCCGGTGACCCAGGAGAGTCCTCCTCACGGCCCCGCCCACCACCCGGTCCACCAGCACGGAGAGGGGAACGGGCCGCCCCCGCCCCGCCGTTGGGCGACGCTGGCCCTGCTCTGCATGGCCCAGTTCCTCCTGATCGTCGACGTCACGGTCATCAACGTCGCGCTGCCCACGGTCGGCGACGCGCTCGACCTCGGCGCAGGCCAACTGACCTGGGCGGTGACGGCGTACACCCTGTGTTTCGGCAGTCTGCTGATCCTCGGCGGGCGCGCCGGGGACGCGCTCGGCCGCAAGCGGATGTTCCTCACCGGGCTCCTCGTCTTCACGGTGGCGTCCCTGCTGTCCGGACTGGCCGAAGGCGGCGGCACACTCATCGCCGCGCGGGCCGCCCAAGGGGTGGGCGCGGCGCTGCTCTCACCGGCCGCCATGGCGATCATCACGTCGATGTTCGACGGCCCCGAGCGGAATCGTGCGCTAGGGGTCTGGGCGGCGATCGGCGGCAGCGGTGCGGCGTTCGGCGTCCTGCTCGGCGGTGTGCTCACCACGGGTCTCGGCTGGAGGTGGATCTTCTTCATCAACGTCCCTATCGGGGCGGTGGTGTTCGCCAGCGTGGCGGTCCTGCTCAAGGAGCCGGCCGGGCAGTCCCACGGACACTCCCCCAAGCCCCGCAAGGGTGTCGATCCCGCCGGGGCGCTGACCATGACGGCCGCCCCCGGGCTGCTGATCTACGGTCTCGTCCAGGCCCGCGACCACGGCTTCGGGTCCGCCTCGGTGCTGTTGCCGCTGCTGGGCGCGGCGGTCTGCGCGGGCGTGTTCGTGGCCGTGGAGAAGTCGGTGCGCGTGCCGCTGGTGCGGCTGTCCGTCCTGACGCGTCGCAACCTGGTCGGCGGCGGCCTGGTCATGCTCGCCGCCTCCGGCGTACTGATCTCCACCTTCTTCCTCTGCTCGCTCTATCTGCAGCACGTCCTGGGACTCAGCGCCCTCAAGACCGGGCTGGTCTTCCTCCCGGTGGCGGTCGCCATCACCCTTGGGGCGCACTTCAGTTCACATGTGATCGCCCTGTTCGGCTGGCGGCCCGTGGCGGCCGGCGGCTTCGTGCTCGGCGCGGTCGGCAGCCTGCTGCTGTCGCGGGTCGAGGCGGGCGGGAACGCGTGGACGCAGGTGCTGCCGGGGTTCCTGGTCGGCGCCCTGGGCCTGGGCGCGGGATTCGTCTCCGCCACCACGAGCGCGATGAGCGAGGTGCCGCACGAGGACATGGGCCTCACCTCGGGCCTGGTGAACACCTGTCACGAGCTGGGCGCCGCCCTCGGCGTGGCGGTCGTGGCCACGGTCGCCGGGACGAGTCTCGACTCCGGCGCCGCTTCCGCGGCGCCTCCGGTGAGCGGTTTCGACAACGCGTTCGTGGCCTGTGCGGTGATCTCGCTGAGCGCCGCGGTGATCGGCGCCGTACTGCTCCCGCGCGGTCGCCCCGATCCCTCGCAGGGACCGGTCTTCGCGCACTGACCGGCCGCCGGCGCCCGCACGTACCGGTTCGCGCACCGTCCTTCCGCGCACCTCAACTCCCGCCACCCGGCATGTCATCCCCCGTCGTGCCGGGTGGCGGGGTCAGCGATAACCGCTTGACTCCACAACTACGGCGATCGATAGTACTTTCCGGGAGCAGGCATCGTGCGCTGTCTAGCGGGAGGGACATCGTCATGGGGGAAGACCGTTCCTGTTGTCATCGGGCTCAGTGTTTATGACGTCGGCCACGGGGGGTCGCAAGACAGCGCCTGAGCGGTACGGCCCGCAACCGAAGGAACGCTCGGACGGCCACATCCTGCTGATCGACCCGGACCCCAGCTCCCGGACTCTGATCCGGCGGGCGCTGGAGGACTCCCACCCCTGCGCACCCGTGACCTCGGTCGCCACCTCGGCGAGCGTCCCCGTCGGCGGGCTCGGCGCCCCGCTGACCCTGGTCGTCTCCTCCGAGGTCGACCATCACGACATGGCCCCGCTAGTGGGCCTCATGACCCGGTCGGACACGCACATCGTCATGGTCCTGCGCGTCCAGGCACACGAACGGTTCGAGGATCTGACGGGCTTTCCCGTGGACGCCGTCGTGCACTCCGAGGACCTGCGGGGTCCGGCAATGGCCGAGGCGCTGGCCCACCGGGCCCACGACACGGTCGTGGTCTCGCGCCAGGCCGTACGTCACCTACTGCACCTGGCAGGCAACTCAACCGCCCCGGCCTCCACCACCCCTTCCCTCACCGAGCGGGAGGCGGAGACACTCGGGTTCATGGCGGCGGGCATGAGCAACCGGCAGATCGCCCGCGACATGGGCATCACGGAGCACGGGGTAAAACGCCATGTCGCCCACATCTTCGCCAAGTTGAACTGCCGCAACCGGACCACCGCGGTGGCGGTGGCCCTGCGCTCGGGCCTGATACCGCACCAGCCTCCCGAACAAGGGGCCTCGTAGCAGTCGGTTTCGGCACCCACACCGCCAGTTCCCCATCCGGCCCTGGGCAAAAGCGGTTGCCGATCCGGTGCCGGTCCTGAACGATCTCGCATCATGACGATGAGCACCGGCCGTCCAGTTGCTCGCCCACTCGCGCTCGTCATGGGAGTAGGGCGCACCGTCGGTATCGTTGCGGGTATCGCCCGCCGGCTGGCGGCCTCCGGCTGGGACGTCGCCTTCACCTGTTGGACTCCCGCCGACGAGCGCATGACCTGGGGGCGCGAGCCCGGCGCGACCGACGCGGTCACAGAAGCCCTCACTCAACACGAGGCCGCCACCACGGCAGTTGAGGCGGACCTCGCCGACCCGGACACACCGGCCCGTATCTACGACGAGGTCGAACGCGACCTGGGCGGTATCACGGCCCTGATGATGTGCCACTGCGAGTCGGTCGACTCCGGCTTGCTCGACACCACCGTAGAAAGCTCCGACCGGCACTTCGCGGTGAGCGCCCGCGCCACCGGCTGCTGATCCGTGAGTACGGCCAGCGGTTCGCCGCCGCGCCCATCCGGCATCTTTCGTAAGGCTCTCCGGTCTCAGCCGTGACGTCGGATCGGCGGCACCTCCTAACGCAGACCTGGAGAAGACCACGAGGCAGCCACATCTACCGCGACAGTCTCATTTCCCCAGTTCAGCGACGTGGTGGAGTTCATACACTGAAGCGGAACTCCACCACATCCCCGTCCTGCATCACATAGTCCTTGCCCTCCATACGAGCCTTCCCCTTGGCGCGGGCCTCGGCGACCGAGCCCGTCTCCACCAGGTCGGCGAAGGAGATGACCTCCGCCTTGATGAAACCCTTCTGGAAGTCGGTGTGGATGACGCCGGCGGCCTCGGGGGCGGTGGCGCCCTTCTTGATGGTCCAGGCGCGGGATTCCTTGGGGCCTGCCGTGAGGTAGGTCTGCAGGCCGAGGGTGTCGAAACCGACGCGGGCCAGGGTCGTCATGCCGGGCTCCTCGACGCCGACCGACTCCAGGAGCTCCATCGCTTCCTCCTCGTCGAGCTCGGCGAGGTCCGCCTCCAGCTTGGCGTTGAGGAAGATCGCCTCGGCGGGGGCCACGAGGGCGCGCTGCTCGGTCTTGAAGTCCTCGTCGACCAGTTCGTCCTCGTCGACGTTGAAGACGTAGAGGAAGGGCTTGGTCGTCAACAGGTGCAGGTCGTGGAGGAGTTCCTCCTTGCCGGAGCCCTGGACGATGCCCTGCGAGAAGAGGGTGTCGCCCTTCTCCAGGATCTCCTGCGCCGCCTCGACCGCCGCGACCTTCGGGCCGATGTCCTTCTTGATGCGCGACTCCCGCTGGAGGCGCGGCAGGACCTTCTCGATGGTCTGCAGGTCGGCGAGGATCAGCTCGGTGTTGATCGTCTCGATGTCGTCCTTGGGCGAGACCTTGCCGTCGACGTGGACGACGTTCTCGTCCTGGAAGGCGCGGATGACCTGGCAGATCGCGTCGGACTCACGGATGTTCGCGAGGAACTTGTTGCCCAGGCCCTCGCCCTCCGACGCGCCCTTCACGATGCCCGCGATGTCGACGAAGTCGACGGTCGCCGGGAGGATCTTCTGCGAGGAGAAGATCTCGGCCAGTTTCGTCAGGCGCGCGTCGGGGACGCCGACCACGCCGACGTTCGGCTCGATCGTGGCGAACGGGTAGTTGGCCGCCAGCACGTCGTTCTTGGTCAGGGCGTTGAACAGGGTCGACTTGCCGACATTCGGCAGACCGACGATTCCGATCGTGAGCGACACGTTGCGACTTCCCGTACGTGAGTGGCGTGAGAGCAGTGGAGGAGACCGGCTGGGGCTACGGAGACTGGGGCCCGGGGCCGATCCACCAGTCTACGGCGTGCACCGCGCCCTCCCGGCTTCGCGTCGAACACGTGGCCAAGCTCTGCCCATCGGCGTGTCTGAGGACCTATTCGGCACATAAACCGACCTAAGTTGGTCCAGTGGAGCAACACAGGACACGACCCCCACAGCCCGGCGCGAGACGCGGGGCCCCGCCCCTTCCGCCGCAGGCGGGCCGGGGCCCGAGCGGCGGCCCGGCCCGCACGACCCGCCCGGGCCCGCAGCCCCGCGGCACCGCACAGCGCCGCCCGGCGGCCGTACGACGCCCGAGCCCTACGGCGGCCGAGACGGTACGGCAGCTACCGAACCCCCGGCTCACCGGGCTCGGCGGCGGACTGTTCTGCGCGGCCGTGATGTTCGTGCTCGGGTGTATCGACCAGTTCCTGTTCGGGGCGTCGTTGACCGTGTACGGCGTGCTGTTCGTGCCGGTGTGCGTGCTCACCGCGGTCTGGATCCGGCGCGGCGACCTGCTGACCGCGCCGGTCGTCGTACCGATCGCCTTCGCCGTCGGCCTCTTCCCGGTGGCCGACGGCAGCGGCGGCCTCGCCAACCGCCTGGTGGGCGTGTTCACCGGCCTCGCCACCCAGGCCGGCTGGCTCTACGGCGGGACGCTCGTCGCGGGGCTCATCGCGACGGTCCGCAGGGTTCGGCTGCTGAGGCGTCGCCGACGGGCCTGAGTCCCGTGGTCCCTGTGCCATTCGCCGTCACGCGCGCGGCGCCCGCACGCGTGACTCCCGGGGATGCCGAGGCCTAGTCGTCCCCCGCCGCGTGCATCGCCGCCCCCACGATCCCCGCGTTGTTCTGCAGCTGCGCCGGGACGATCTCGGCCTTGATGTCCTCGATGAAGTGCAGGAACTTGTCGGCCTTGCGGCTGACTCCGCCGCCGATGATGAAGAGCTCGGGCGAGAACAGCATCTCGACATGGGCGAGGTACTTCTGGACGCGGTGCGCCCAGTGTTCCCAGGTCAGCTCGCCGTCCTCCTTGGCCTTGCTGGAGGCCTTCTTCTCGGCGTCGTGGCCGTTCAGCTCAAGGTGGCCCAGCTCCGTGTTCGGGACCAGGACACCGTTGACGAAGAGGGCGCTGCCGATGCCCGTGCCGAAGGTCAGCAGGATCACCGTGCCCTTGCGGCCCTGGCCGGCGCCGAAGTGCATCTCGGCGACGCCCGCCGCGTCCGCGTCATTGACGACCGTCACCGGGAGGCCGCCCAGCCGGTCGGCGAACAGCGCGCCCGCGTCCGTGTCGATCCAGCTCTTGTCGACGTTCGCCGCCGTACGGATCGTGGCCCCGCCGGTGACCACACCTGGAAACGTGAGCCCGACCGGTCCCGTCCAGCCGAAGTGGTCGACGACTTCCTTCACGCCGTCGGCCACCCCGTCCGGTGTCGCCGGGTGCGGGGTCAGCACCTTGCACCGCTCTTCCGTCAATTCGCCCTTGTCCAGGTCCACAGGGGCGCCCTTGATCCCGGATCCACCGATGTCCACGCCGAAGATCTGCATGGATCCACGCTACGACGAACGACTGACAGTCACTGCCCGGAGGGTGCCGTACGGTCCGAACCCGTGCGCTCGGCGACCAGTGCGGCCGCCTCTTCGCGCAGGTCACGGCGGAGTTCCTTGGGCAGCGAGAACGTGATGGACTCCTCGGCCGCCTTGACCAGCTCGACGTCCTCGTAGCCGCGCCCGGACAGCCACTCCAACACCTGTTCGACCAGGATCTCCGGCACGGAAGCACCCGAGGTCACGCCGACCGTGGTCACGCCCTCCAGCCAGGCCTCCTCGATCTCGTCGGCGAAGTCCACCAGGTAGGCGGCGCTGGCACCGGCCAGCTTGGCGACCTCGACGAGCCGTACGGAGTTGGAGGAGTTCTTCGAGCCGACCACGATCACCAGGTCGGCCTCCTCGCCCATCTGCTTCACGGCGAGCTGGCGGTTCTGCGTGGCGTAGCAGATGTCGTCGCTGGGCGGGGAGATGAGCTGCGGGAACTTCTCCTTCAGGGCGTCGACCGTCTCCATGGTCTCGTCGACCGAGAGGGTGGTCTGCGACAGCCATACGACCCTGGACGGATCCCGCACCTCCACCTTGGAGACGTCGGACGGGCCGTCGACCAGGGTGATGTGGTCGGGGGCCTCTCCGGAGGTGCCGATGACCTCCTCGTGGCCCTCGTGGCCGATGAGCAGGATGTCGAAGTCCTCGTTCGCGAAACGGACGGCTTCCTTGTGGACCTTGGTCACCAGGGGGCAGGTCGCGTCGATGGTGGCGAGGCGGCCCTGCTTGGCCTCGTCGTGGACGACGGGCGCGACGCCGTGCGCGGAGAACATCACGATGTTCCCCTCGGGGACCTCCTCCGTCCGCTCGACGAAGACGGCGCCCTTCTTCTCCAGGGTCTGCACGACGTACTTGTTGTGCACGATCTCGTGCCGGACATAGATCGGAGCCCCGTACTGCTCAAGGGCTTTCTCGACGGCGATCACGGCGCGGTCCACGCCCGCGCAGTAGCCCCGGGGGGCGGCGAGCAGGACACGGCGGCCAGACGAAGCAGTCATGCGTCCCATCGTAAGGCCGCGCCCGACGGGTCAAAGATCGCGTCCTTGGGGAGACTGGCGTGGGGAGACTCGCGGTGGAGTGGGAGGGGTGGGGGCCGGGCACGACGTACGGGAGACGCGAGATGGCGGACACGGGCACGGATACGACGACCACGGCCGACGGCGGGCCCCAGCTGCGGCGCAGTCTCGGTTTCCGGGATCTCGTCGTCTACGGGCTGCTGTTCATCGCCCCCATGGCGCCGGTCGGCGTGTTCGGCACCCTGGACGCCAAGTCGCACGGCGCCGTCGCGCTGGTCTACATCGTGGCCACGGTCGCGATGGCGTTCACCGCGTTCAGCTACGCGCAGATGGTGCGGGTCGTCCCTCAGGCGGGCTCGGTGTTCGCCTACGCGCGCGTGGGGCTCGGCAAGGAGGCCGGGTTCATCGCCGGCTGGATGGCGATGCTGGACTACATCCTGATCCCCGCCGTCGCCTACCTCTTCTCCGGGATCGCCATGAACGCGCTGGTCCCGGACGTCTCCCGGTGGGTGTGGACCGCGCTGGCGGTCGTCATCACGACCTGCCTCAACCTCTGGGGTGTGCGGGCGGCGGCCCGCGTGGGCTTCCTCGTCCTCGCGATGGAGATCGTCGTCCTCATCATCTTCATCGTGTCGGCGATCGTCGTTCTCGCGCGCGACGGCGCCGAACGGGGCTGGCTGTCACCACTCTCCGGGGACGGCACACAGGGCGCGTTCGCGCTGTCGGCGGTGATCGGCGCGGTCTCGGTGGCCGTCCTGTCCTACCTGGGCTTCGACGCGGTGGCCACCTTCGCGGAGGAGGTCACCGGCGGCTCCGAGAAGGTCGCCAGGGCGCTGCTGTTCTGCCTCGCCCTGGCCGGCGTGCTGTTCATCGCCCAGACGTACCTGGTCGCCCTCCTGGAGCCGACGACGTCCGCGCAGCTGGCCGCCGACGCGGGGAAACAAGGATCGGCGTTCTACGACGCGGTCGACGTCTCGGTCGGCAACTGGCTGCACAACCTGGTGGCCGTCAGCAAGGCGATCGGCGCGGCGTTCGCGGCGCTGGCCGGGCAGGCGGCGGCGGGCCGCCTGGTCTTCGCGATGGCCCGCGACCGACGCCTGCCCCGCGCCCTGTCGAAGACCGACGACGGAGTACCGCGGGTCGCCCTGCTCTCCACGGCCGTCATCACCCTGATCGCCGCGGTCTGGGCGGCCCGCCGCGACGACGGCCTCGACCACCTGGTCTCGGTCGTCGACATCGGCGCGCTCACCGCGTTCACGCTGCTGCACGCGAGCGTGGTGGGCTGGTTCGCGGTACGACGGCGGGGCGGACCGGTGGTGTGGTGGCGGCACGTGCTGGTGCCGGTGTTGGGGGCGGCGATCACGATCGCGGTGATCGTGGAGGCGTCCGGGACCGCGCAGGTGGTGGGCGCGATCTGGTTGGCGGTGGGGTTGGTGGTACTGGCGGTGCAGTCGCGCGCGGCGATCCGGCAGTAGACACCTGGGGTGGGTGGGGGCGGGCGTCTCCTGGGGGCTCCGCCCCAGACCCCCATCGCCCTGAAGGGGCCTCTCCTCAAACGCCGGACGGGCTGGATATGCCTGGCCTGCGTTGAAAGGGTGCCGGACAGGCTGGATATGCGCGGCCTGCGCTGTAGAAGTGCCGACCGACACGTCAACAACAGCCCCACCGGCGAGACCACCAACCCGCCCCCACATCCCGCCCCACCCCGCACCTCGACCCCGTTGTCAGAGGCGGCCGTTACTCTCGGGCGCATGGCTCTCAACACGGCTCCGGACGCGCCGCTCCCCGTCGGTGAGGTCTCCCGGCTCATCGGCGGGTGGATCGATCGGCTCGGTGCGGTGTGGGTCGAGGGGCAGATCACCCAGTTGTCGCGGCGACCCGGTGCCGGGGTCGTGTTTCTGACGTTGCGCGACCCGTCGTACGACATCTCGGTGAGCGTGACGTGCTTTCGGCAGGTGTTCGACGAGGTCGCCGAGGTCGTCAGCGAGGGCGCACGGGTGGTCGTCCTCGCGAAGCCGGAGTGGTACGCGCCGCGGGGGCAGTTGTCGTTGCGGGCCACCGAGATCAGGCCGGTCGGGGTCGGTGAACTCCTTGCGCGCCTTGAGCAGTTGAAGAAGTCGCTGGCCGCGGAGGGGCTGTTCGCGGCCGACCGGAAGAAGCCGTTGCCCTTTCTGCCGCAGCTGATCGGGCTGGTCTGCGGGCGGGCCTCGGCCGCCGAGCGGGATGTGCTGGAGAACGCGCGGCATCGCTGGCCCGCCGTCCGTTTCGAGGTACGCAACGTGCCCGTGCAGGGCGTGCACGCCGTGCCGCAAGTCGTGCAGGCCGTCAAGGAGTTGGACGCGCTCGACGGCGTGGACGTGATCATCGTTGCACGGGGCGGCGGCAGCGTGGAGGACCTGCTGCCGTTCTCCGACGAGCAGCTCGTACGGGCCGTGTCGGCCTGCCGTACGCCCGTGGTGTCCGCGATCGGGCACGAACCCGACAACCCCCTCCTGGACTACGTCGCCGACCTGCGCGCCTCCACCCCCACCGACGCCGCGAAGAAGGTCGTACCGGACGTCGGCGAGGAGTACGAGCGCGTACGGCAGCTGCGCGACCGGGCGCGGCGGTGTGTCGTCGCGTTCGTGGACCGGGAGGAGCGCGGGCTGACGCAGGCGTTGTCGCGGCCGTCGATACAGGATCCGCACCGGATGATCGACGAGCGCGCGGATCATGTCGCCGCCCTCCTCGGCCGGGGCCGCCGCACGCTCGGCCACCTCCTGGACCGCGCCGACTCGGAGCTGACCCACACGCACGCGCGCGTGGTCGCCCTCTCCCCCGCCGCGACCCTGAAGCGGGGGTACGCGGTGCTGCAGCGGGCCGACGGGCATGTCGTCCGGGACCCGGAAGAGGCGAGCGCGGACGAGGTACTGCGCGCACGGGTCGCCGAGGGCGAGTTCACGGTTCGGGTCGAGGCGTAGTTCCCGTTGATGCATAGGGTGGGCGGATGACCAGCAAGGTGACGGAAGAGTCGCTCGGGTACGAGCAGGCACGCGACGAGCTGATCGAGGTCGTACGGCGACTGGAGGCGGGCGGTACGACGCTGGAGGAGTCGCTCGCGCTCTGGGAACGGGGCGAGGAACTGGCCAAGGTGTGCCGCCGCTGGCTGGACGGAGCCCGGGCTCGGTTGGACGCAGCGCTGGCGGAGAAAGAGGAAGACGGCTCGTCCACGGAAGCGGACGGCGACGGCGAATAGTGAGAGCAGGCGGCTCTCGCGGGCTGGCGGGCAGGCGGCAGGCGGCAGGCGGCAGGCGGCAGGCGGCAGGCGGCAGGCGGCAGGCGGCAGCGGATCGTAAGTAGCGCCGGCTGGCGGCGGACAGCAAGCCGCAGCGACCACCGGCCGGCGCAGCGACGGCGAACGGCTGGCAACGGCCAACAGCCCAGGACTGGCCGAGGACTTCAGCGGACGGCGAAAGCAACCGCCAACAACCAGCGGCAGACGGCGAGTAGCGCCCGCCTCCAGCCGACAGCGAATAGCCGCGGCCGAGGACTGGCAGCCGATGGCGAGTCACAACAGCCGACGGTCAGGGGGACGGACCGCACGTAGCGCCCGCCGGCAACAGACAGCAAGCCGCCCCAACCGCATTTCCCTGTGATGCGGATCACCATGCTCCGGTTTTGGTTGAACGTTGAACGTCTCATCGCGTACGGTCGGTCTCGTCAGCCTATCCGGACCACGGTCCGGTTCCGGTTTCCGGCCACCCCGAGGAAGTTCACGTATGTCTCTCGTCCTTGACCCCACCGCCCAGGACCTGCTGTTCCGCGAGGCCCGCACCGCGAACACGTTCACCGACGAGCCGGTGACGGACGAGCAGGTGCAGGCGATCTACGACCTGGTCAAGTACGGCCCGACCTCGATGAACCAGTCGCCGCTGCGCATCACCCTGGTCCGCTCCCCCGAGGCCCGCGAGCGCCTCGTGCAGCACCTCGCCGAGGGCAACCAGAAGAAGACCGCCGCCGCCCCGCTGGTCGCGATCCTCTCTGCGGACAACGAGTTCCACGAGGAACTGCCGAACCTGTTCCCGCACTTCCCGCAGGCCAAGGACGCCGTCTTCGGCGAGCGTTCGGTCCGCGAGGGCAACGCCGCGCTGAACGCCGCCCTCCAGGCCGCGTACTTCATCATCGGCATCCGCGCCGCCGGCCTCGCCGCCGGTCCGATGACCGGTCTCGACTTCGCCGGCGTCCAGAAGGAGTTCCTGGACGGCGACCACACCCCGTTCGTCGTCATCAACATCGGCAAGCCGGGCGAGGACGCCTGGTTCCCGCGCTCCCCGCGCCTGGCCTACGACGAGGTCGTCACCACCGTCTGAGACGCATGACACACACAAGGCCCCCGGCACACACCGCGCCGGGGGCCTTCGTCATACCTGCGGGGATGCCCGTCGGGCTACTTCGTCTGCAACGCCTTCGCCATCTCCGTCAGCTGCGCGAACGACCCCGTGCCCGCCACGACCGTCGTCGAGCCCTTGTCCGCGAGCACGAGGGCGTCGTAGCGACCGCCGGTGTAGCGGGTCCAGGTGCGGCCGTCGATGTTCTGGGTCGTCTTCGTCGCGGCGCCGCCCTGGCTCGCGGTGTCGACGAAGTCGGCCTGCTTCTGAGTCGACTGCTCTATCTGCACGTACTGACCACCGGGGGCACTGAACCCGAGGTGCCAGGCGTTGAACGCGGCGCCGTCGTAGCTGACCGAGGTCGCCTTCCAGCTCGTGGACAGGCCCTCGGGGGCAGCCACCGGGTACGGCGCCGCGCGGCGTGCCGTGAGCAGCTCCACGCGGTAGTCGACCCGCTTGATGTCTGGAGCGTGGTCGCTGTGCGGGATGAAGATGTAGACGACCGCCGCCGCGATCCCGATCAGGCCCAGGGAGAGGATCATGTCCCGGACCGTCTTCTGCTTGCCGTTCGAACCTGCCACGTCCCTATCGTCGCAGGTGCCCTGGTCCGCTCATCCGTGGGGCCCCCTGCTCATTTTGTCTGCCTGGCGATAGAGTCGGGGCCATACCCTCATCCGGCCGTCGTCGTATCAGAAAGGTGCGCTCCGATGACCGAGCATCATCATCTGCCGTCCGAACTCGAAGTCCCCTCCGAGGCCCCCGACCGCAACCTCGCCCTGGAACTCGTCCGGGTGACCGAAGCCGCCGCGATGGCCGCGGGCCGCTGGGTCGGGCGCGGTGACAAGAACGGCGCCGACGGTGCCGCCGTGCGTGCCATGCGGACCCTCGTCTCCACCGTCTCGATGAACGGCGTCGTCGTCATCGGTGAAGGCGAGAAGGACGAGGCGCCGATGCTCTTCAACGGCGAGCGCGTCGGTGACGGGACCGGGCCGGAGTGCGACATCGCCGTCGACCCGATCGACGGCACCACGCTCAACGCCAAGGGCATGCCGAACGCGATCGCCGTGCTGGCCGCCGCGGACCGGGGTTCGATGTTCGACCCGTCCGCCGTGTTCTACATGGACAAGCTGGTCACCGGGCCCGAGGCCGCCGAGTTCGTCGACATCGAGGCCCCGATCTCGGTGAACGTCCGCCGGGTCGCGAAAGCGAAGCGGGTCACGCCCGAGGACGTCACCGTCGTCGTCCTGGACCGGCCGCGGCACGACGGGATCATCAAGGAGATCCGGGAGACCGGTGCGCGGATCAAGCTGATCTCCGACGGCGATGTCGCGGGCTCGATCCTGGCACTGCGCGAAGGCACCGGCGTGGATCTGCTCCTCGGTATCGGTGGCACGCCCGAGGGCATCATCTCGGCCTGTGCCGTGAAGTGCCTCGGTGGCGTGATCCAGGGCAAGTTGTGGCCCAAGGACGATGCCGAGCGGCAGCGGGCGCTGGACGCGGGGCACGACCTGGACCGGGTGCTCACCACCGGTGACCTGGTGTCCGGGGAGAACGTGTTCTTCGTCGCGACCGGGATCACGGACGGAGAGTTGCTGCGGGGGGTGCGGTACCGGTCGGAGACCGCGACCACCGACTCGATCGTGATGCGGTCCAAGTCCGGGACGGTGCGGCGAATCGATTCGGAACACCGGCTGAGCAAGCTGCGGGCGTACAGCGCGATCGACTTCGACCGGGCCAAGTAACCACGACGCGGGCACGAAACAAGCCACGACCGCAGGGTCGTGTGTGAAGGACACGATCGCAGGGTCGTATGTGAAAGCCACGACCGCACGGTCGTATGTGAAAGAGGCGCCCCCGGTGCGGTGGGGGCGCCTCTTCTACGTCGGTCAGCCTGCCGCTGCTATGCGGCCTGCCGCGCGGGCCTTCTGGAGTTCCAGGTCGCGGCGGCGGCGCCTGGCCAGGACCACGCGGCGTTCGGCGGCGGTGAGGCCGCCCCAGACGCCGTACGGCTCGGGTTGCAGGAGCGCGTGCTCTCGGCACTCGACCATGACCGGACAACGGGCGCAGACGCGCTTCGCCGCGTCCTCGCGGGAGAGTCGGGCGGCGGTGGGTTCCTTGGAGGGTGCGAAGAACAGGCCTGCCTCGTCGCGCCGGCACACCGCTTCGGTGTGCCAGGGAGCGTCTTGGTCCCTGTCTCGCGCAGGCACCCGCTGAGCCGGAACAGCAGCTACCTGCAGGGACGAATGCGGCGGTTGCAGCACGGTCTACTCCTGACGACGGCTTCGCGAGCGAGAGACGATGCAGCAAGGCCTACCCGCTGTGCGCGCGCCTATGCACTGAGTTCCGAACCGCTGGTTTTCGGGCGCTTCTGCGCGATGTCAGGAGCAGACGGGCGTGGACCGATCAGCTCCACATGTGTCCCGATTCACAACCGTCAACGGTCCAGGTGTTTGCGCAAATTCTTGTCGACCTTGCGCTGAACCCGATCGAGAATGTCCGCAACGAGCTTGCCCCGCTTGGGTTTTGCCTCGATGTTTCCGAGTACGGCCCACCCGTCGACGAAGACCACGGGCGCGTCCGGCTCCAGCGAATCCAGCGTGTCCACCTCGAAGTTGCCGAGGACTCCGCCGCCGGTACCGCGCAGCGACACGTTCTCCGGGACGCGGATCTCGACGTTGCCGAAGACCGAGATCGCCTTGATGACGACCTGCTGGTACTCGAAGATCGCCTCGCTGAGGTCGATCTCGACGCTGCCGAACACGGCGTACGCGTGCATACGACGGCCCGCGCGCCAGCGACCCTTGCGCATCGCGGCGCTGAACACCGCCACGACGTTCTCATCGGCCTCGGCCGGGATCGCGCCCTCCGTCGGGCGGTTCGGGGCGGGGCTGTACGACGGGGTCGTCGCGCGGTGCCCATGGGCGGCCGGCAGATCCTGGATGAAGACCTCCAGCTCACCGACCGTCTTGGCGCTCAGCACCCCCTCGACCCGCTCGGCGTGTTCCTCCGCGTCCAGGCGGCCCTCGGCCAGGGCCTCGCGCAGGATGTCGGCGATGCGGTCACGGTCGGCGTCCGAGGCGCGCAGCGACGGGGCGGCGGGCGCGGGCTGCGGGGCCGTGGGCGCGGATGCGGGCTGCTTCTGAAGGTCCACGGCAGCAGCGTACCGAAACGCGATAGATCGCGACTAGGGGTGTGGACAACGTTGGCGTAGCGGCACTGCCCGGAGGAACTGAGCCTTACCTCACAAGCTCGGTGTCAGTGGCAGGTTCTACGCTGGTGACGCCTGCCAACGGCGGCCGGCCGTGCTGTCTGTCGAGTGAGGAATGGGCGAGAATGCCTGAGTTCGCGTACACCGATCTGCTCCCCATGGGAGAGGACACCACCCCGTACCGGCTGGTGACCTCCGAGGGTGTCTCCACCTTCGAGGCCGACGGGCGGACGTTCCTCAAGGTCGAGCCCGAGGCGCTGCGCAAGCTGGCGGCGGAGGCGATCCACGACATCCAGCACTATCTGCGGCCCGCCCACCTGGCCCAGCTGCGCCGGATCATCGACGACCCCGAGGCGTCGAACAACGACAAGTTCGTGGCGCTGGACCTCCTGAAGAACGCGAACATCGCCGCCGCCGGTGTGCTGCCCATGTGCCAGGACACCGGTACGGCGATCGTGATGGGCAAGCGCGGGCAGAACGTCCTCACCGAAGGTGAGGACGAGTCGGCGCTGTCGCGCGGCATCTACGACGCCTACCTCAACCTCAATCTGCGGTACTCGCAGATGGCCCCGCTGACCATGTGGGACGAGAAGAACACCGGGTCGAACCTGCCCGCCCAGATCGAGCTGTACGCGACCGACGGCGGCGCCTACAAGTTCCTGTTCATGGCGAAGGGCGGCGGCTCGGCCAACAAGTCGTTCCTCTACCAGGAGACGAAGGCGGTCCTCAACGAGGGCTCCATGATGAAGTTCCTGGAGGAGAAGATCCGTTCGCTGGGGACGGCCGCCTGTCCGCCGTACCACCTCGCGATCGTGGTCGGCGGCACCAGCGCCGAGTACGCGCTGAAGACCGCGAAGTACGCCTCCGCGCACTACCTGGACGAAATCCCGGCCGAGGGTTCGGAGTTGGGGCACGGGTTCCGGGACAAGGACCTGGAGCAGAAGGTCTTCGAGCTGACGCAGCGGATCGGGATCGGGGCGCAGTTCGGGGGCAAGTACTTCTGCCACGACGTGCGCGTGGTGCGGCTGCCCCGGCACGGCGCCTCCTGCCCCGTCGCCATCGCCGTGTCCTGCTCCGCCGACCGGCAGGCCGTCGCGAAGATCACTGCCGAGGGTGTCTTCCTTGAGCAGTTGGAGACCGACCCGGCACGGTTCCTGCCGGAGACGACCGACGAGCACCTGGACTCCGCCGAGGAGGACGTCGTCCGGATCAATCTCAACCAGCCCATGGACGACATCCTCGCCGAGCTGACCAAGTACCCCGTCAAGACCCGGCTTTCGCTCTCCGGGCCGCTCGTCGTCGCGCGTGACATCGCGCACGCCAAGATCAAGGAGCGGCTCGACGCGGGCGAGGAGATGCCGCAGTACCTGAAGGACCACCCGGTGTACTACGCGGGGCCCGCGAAGACCCCTGAGGGTTACGCGTCCGGGTCCTTCGGGCCTACGACCGCCGGGCGCATGGACTCGTACGTCGAGCAGTTCCAGGCGGCGGGCGGCTCCAAGGTGATGCTGGCCAAGGGGAACCGGAGCAAACAGGTCACCGACGCGTGTGACGCGCACGGCGGCTTCTACCTCGGGTCGATCGGTGGGCCTGCGGCGCGGCTCGCCCAGGACTGCATCAAGAAGGTCGAGGTCGTCGAGTACGAGGAGCTCGGGATGGAGGCGGTGTGGAAGATCGAGGTCGAGGACTTCCCGGCGTTCGTCGTGGTCGACGACAAGGGCAACGACTTCTTCCAGAACCCGGCGCCTGAGCCTACGTTCACGCATATTCCGGTGCGGGGGCCTGGGGTGGGCTGATTGCGCCCCCGCCGCCCCTAGCCGTCCCATCCCCAGGGGCTCCGCCCCTTCGACCCCGCCAGGGGGCTCCGCCCCCTGGACCCCCGGTCGGCCTGAACGGCCTCGTCCTCAAACGCCGGACGGGCTGATTTGTGCCGACCCGGGTTGGGAGGCGGGCAGGCTGGATGTAGCTGGCCTGCGCCGAAGTGGTGCCGCCTGCGCTGCGTGGTGTCCCGGGATGCATGACGCGCCAGCATCCCCGTTCACCACTGTCCCATTTCATCCCGGGAACACACGGGACGGAATCTTTGTGAACCTTGCCGGAAACGCTCCGAGTTGACCGGATCGCAACCCGTGATCCTCAGTCCACTCGGAGGAACCCCCCATGATCCGACGCACCCTGCGCAACGGACTCGTCGCCGCGATCGCAGCCGTCGCCGTCTTCCCCGTGACAGCCGTCGCCGCCCCCGCTGCTCACCCGACGAAGCCCGTCCGGCACCACGTCACCGCCCACGCCTGGGGCCGGGTCACCACCCACCACTACACCCGCCTGAACGTCCGCTCCGGCCCCGGTACCGGCTACCGGATCGTCGGCACGCGGCCGGTCGGGCGGGCGCTGCCCATCGTCTGCGAGACGCGTGGCTCCGGTGTCTTCGGCAACCACCTCTGGTACAAGCTCCCGCACCACGAGGGCTACGTCTCCGCCCACTACGTCCGCGACCACAGCGCCGTCCGCTGGTGCTGACCCTCGTCTGACCTACGGCGTTCCCCGACGGGACGGTCCCGTACGCCCCGTCGGGGAACGCCAGGTCAACACCCCTTCACATTCCGACATATTCGGGCGATCCGGGTGTTGCCCCGCGCCTCCCCCGGGAACAGATCACCGCGGTCACCCCGGTACAGCGAGGCAGCAGGGAACAGGATGGAAACCCACGTGACGGTCGATAGACAGCGGCTCCTGACGGACCGGCTCCGCCTCCTCAAGCGGCGGACCGGGTTGAGCCTGGCCGCGCTGGCCGCCGTCACCCCGTTCAGCAAGTCGACCTGGCACCGGTATCTGCACGGCGACCAACTCCCGCCCCGCGCCGCCGTCGAGGCCCTCGCCCGGCTCGCGCACACCGAACCCGAAGCGCTGACCTCCCTGCTCTCCCTCTGGGACGCGGCCGTCCAGGAACAGTCCAGGCCGCCCACGCCTCCCCCGATTCCGTCCGTACGGCCCCGACGCCTCCGTCCCCCCGTCCGAGCCCTCGTCGCCCTGGCCGCCATGGCGACCACCGTCGCGCTCACCGCCGGTGCCACCGACGCCCTCGATCACGATGTGGCGGTGGAGCACATGGAGCACACAGTCGCCTCCTGCCACTACCCCGGCCACTGAGCCGGAACACTCCGTTTCCCTCCCCTGTGGTGGGAACACGGGACGTGTCCGCGATGCTGTCCCCCACAGGAGGTGATCGGCGATGGCCGACGGTCAGACAGTGGGTCCGTTCCGTATCGAGCACGATTCGATGGGGGAGGTGCGGGTCCCGGTCGACGCGAAATGGCGGGCCCAGACCCAGCGGGCGGTGGAGAACTTCCCGATCTCAGGGCAACGCATCGAACGCGCCCACATCGAGGCGCTGGCCCGCATCAAGGGTGCCGCCGCGAAGGTGAACGCCGAACTGGGCGTACTGGACAAGGACATCGCGGAGGCCGTGCAGGAGGCGGCCCGTGAGGTCGCGGCGGGGCGCTGGGACGAGCACTTCCCCATCGACGTGTTCCAGACCGGGTCCGGCACCTCGTCCAACATGAACACCAACGAGGTGATCGCCACCCTCGCGACCGAGCGGCTCGGGCGGGACGTCCATCCCAACGACCATGTCAACGCCTCGCAGTCGTCCAACGACGTGTTCCCGTCCTCCATCCACATCGCGGCCACCGGTGCCGTCATCCATGACCTGATCCCCGCGCTGGAGCATCTCGCCGGCGCGTTGTCGCGCAAGTCCGTCGAGTTCGCCGACGTGGTGAAGTCCGGGCGGACCCACCTCATGGACGCCACGCCCGTCACCCTGGGGCAGGAGTTCGGCGGATACTCGGCCCAGGTGCGTTACGGCGTCGAGCGGCTCCAGGCCTCGCTGCCGCGGCTCGCCGAGCTGCCGCTGGGCGGGACCGCCGTCGGGACCGGGATCAACACCCCGCCCGGGTTCTCCGCCGCCGTGATCGCCGAGGTCGCGCTGGTCACCGGGTTGCCGTTGACCGAGGCGCGGGACCACTTCGAGGCGCAGGGCGCGCGGGACGGGATCGTCGAGACCAGCGGGCAGTTGCGGACCATCGCCGTAGGGCTGACGAAGATCGCGAACGATCTGCGGTGGATGGCGTCCGGGCCGCGGACCGGGCTCTCGGAGATCTCGCTGCCCGATCTCCAGCCGGGGTCCTCGATCATGCCCGGCAAGGTCAACCCGGTGATTCCGGAGGCCGTGCTGATGGTCGCCGCGCAGGTCGTCGGGAACGACGCGACCGTCGCCACCGCCGGGGCCGCCGGCAACTTCGAGCTCAACGTGATGCTTCCGGTGATCGCCAAGAATGTGCTTGAGTCGATTCGGCTGCTCGCCAACGTCTCGCGGCTGCTTGCCGATCGGACCGTCGAGGGGATCGTCGCGCACCGGGAGCGTGCACGTGAGTACGCCGAGTCCTCGCCGTCCGTGGTCACGCCGCTCAACAAGTACATCGGGTACGAGGAGGCCGCCAAGGTCGCCAAGAAGGCGCTCGCGGAGCGGAAGACGATCCGCCAGGTCGTGCTGGAGAACGGCTATGTGGAGCGCGGTGACCTGACCGTCGTGCAGCTCGACGAGGCTCTCGATGTCCTGCGGATGACGCGTCCGTAACCAATGGTCGCCCTGGCGTGAACCGTGACGCGCACCGCAGCGTCGTATGCCCGGGGCACCTAATATCTCTTCATGACAGACGGTGGAGCGGTGCGAGCGGTGGAAGCGGGTACGTCTACGGCCTTCTGGGCGCCCGGGGATCAGATCCTGTGGCGTTATCGGGAGAACGCGGGCGACCGTTTCCACATCGCGCGGCCCGTGACCGTCGTCCGTGATGACGAGGAGTTGCTCGCGGTCTGGATGGCGCCCGGCACCGAGTGTGTTAAGCCGGTGCTTGCGGACGGTACGTCGGTGCACGTGGAGCCGCTGGAGACCCGGTACACGAAGCCTCGTACGGTCCAGCGCGACCACTGGTTCGGGACGGGTGTGCTGAAGCTGGCGCGGCCCGGTGAGCCCTGGTCGGTGTGGCTTTTCTGGGAGCCCGGATGGCAGTTCAAGAACTGGTACGTGAACCTTGAGGAACCGCAGGTCCGTTGGGACGGCGGGGTCGACTCCGTGGATCACTTCCTGGACATCTCCGTCCACCCGGACCGCAGTTGGCGCTGGCTCGACGAGGACGAGTTCGCGCAGGCCCAGCGGGACGGGCTGATGGATCCCCAACTCGCCGAACGGGTACGGGAAGCGGGCTGGTCGGCGATCGAGACGATCCGTGCGTGGGGGTCGCCGTTCGCGGACGGTTGGCAGCACTGGCGCCCGGATCCGTCCTGGGCTGTACCTTCACTTCCGGAGGACTGGGACCGCACCCCCGCGCACATGTCCACATGAGACCCTTGATGCGCCCCCGGTGCGCAACCGTAGGATCGTCCTCCGCAAGGGCACCGCACAACTCCCGGAGCATGCACCGGGACTGACCAGACGTCACCGAGGGGCGGCAGGACGTGAGCGAGGGGTATCAGGGCACCACCGGATCGGGCCACCGGTCCGCCGGTGGCACAGGAACAGCCTCTGACCACGCGGGAATTCCGTTCCTGGGGCACGTATTCCGGGTATCGGCATTTCAGCGGGACGATCCGCACGTACCCCGTGCGGTCCCGGACGGACGGATTCGACACGCGTGACGGAGCACCCCACCTCCTTCGAGCGCCCCGGCGGCGCCGACCCCGCAGACCCCCGCGGGGCGCTCCTGCACACCTCGACGCCGTCCAGGCCGTCCGGTGGCGCCGGCTTACCGGCACAGGCACGCACCGGTGAGCCGCCTCCGGCGCCGGGTACGAGCACGTCCCGCGCCAAGGGGAAGGACCCGGCAGGTACCCCTGTGAAGCCCGACACCGCAGGTGGCTCCGAGCACTCCCAGCCCTCGGCCGCCGAACCCGACGCCCACCGCCCGCGCCCCGCACCCGACGGCATCCCGGCCCAGCCGGGCGTCGGCGAGGTCTCCGACGCCGCCGCCAAGGAGCGCCGTACGGGACAGGGGCTGCCGCCCGCCGGTCCCATGCCGATGCGACGGGACGGGGACCGGCTGCGCTTCGTGGGCGCCGCGACCCGGCGGATCGCCCGCGGCATCGACCTCGACGAGATCGTCATGGGCCTGTGCCGGGCGACCGTACCGACGTTCTCGGACGCGATCCTGGTCTATCTGCGCGACCCGCTGCCCGTGGGCGACGAGCGGCCCACCGGGCCCGTCGTGCTGCGGCTGCGCCGCACCGACCGCATCCCGGAGGAGCGGGACACGGAGAACGGCTTCATGCCCGCGATACAGCCGGAGCAGCCCTCCGAACTGTCCGCGGTCACCGCCGAGTTGTGCGAGGTACGGCCCGGGGGTGCGCTGAACGAGGTGCTGCGGGGCGTACGTCCCGTGTTCGCCGACTCGCCCGCCGCCCGCGCCGCACTGCCCGAACTGCTCGGTGAGGGCGGCGAGTTGATCGTCCCGGCCGGTCAGCGCGCGATCCTCGCACCGCTGCGCGGCCGGCGCCGGGTGATCGGCGCCGCGCTCTTCCTCCGCCGCCCCGAGCGCATGGCGTTCGAGGCCGACGACCTCCTGGTCGCCGCCCAACTCGCCACGCACAGCGCCCTCGGCATCGACAAGGCGGTGCTCTACGGCCGCGAGGCGTACATCGCCGACGAGCTCCAGCGCACCATGCTGCCGGAGACCCTGCCCCGCCCCACCGGCGTACGGCTGGCGTCCCGGTACCTCCCGGCCGCCGAGACGGCACGCGTCGGCGGTGACTGGTACGACGCGATCCCGCTGCCCGGCAGCCGGGTCGCCCTGGTCGTCGGCGATGTCATGGGCCACTCCATGACCTCGGCCGCGATCATGGGCCAACTCCGCACCACCGCACAGACGTTGGCGGGCCTGGACCTGCCCCCGCAGGAGGTCCTGCACCACCTCGACGAACAGGCCCAGCGCCTCGGCACCGACCGCATGGCGACCTGCCTCTACGCGGTCTACGACCCGGTCTCGCACCGCATCACCATCGCCAACGCGGGACACCCGCCGCCGGTGCTGCTGCACCTGGGCGGCCGGGCCGAGGTCCTGCGGGTGCCGCCCGGCGCCCCGATCGGTGTCGGCGGGGTCGACTTCGAGGCCGTAGAGCTGGATGCCCCTGCGGGAGCCACCCTCCTGCTGTACACGGACGGGCTCGTCGAGTCGCGGCTTCGGGATGTGTGGACCGGGATAGAGCAGCTGCGCGAGAAGCTCGCCGCGGTCGCGCAGCTCACCGGACCCGATCATCCGCCGCCCCTCGAGGCCCTGTGCGACGAGGTGCTCGACATGCTCGGCCCGGGTGACCGGGACGACGACATCGCGCTGCTCGCCGCCCGCTTCGACGGGATCGCGCCCAGTGACGTGGCGTACTGGTTCCTCGACCCGGAGGACTCGGCCCCCGGCCAGGCCCGCCGGCTGGCCCGGCGCGCGCTGGCCCGCTGGGGCATGGAGGACATGAGCGACTCCGTGGAGCTGCTGGTCAGCGAGGTCGTGACCAACGCCGTGCGGTATGCGTCACGGCCGGTCACGCTGCGTCTGCTGCGGACCGATGTGCTGCGCTGCGAGGTCGGGGACGACGTGCCCCAGCTGCCTCGGCTGCGGCAGGCGCGGGCCACGGACGAGGGCGGACGTGGGCTGTATCTGGTCAACAGACTGGCCCGTCGGTGGGGAGCCACCCGGCTCAGCACCGGGAAGGTGGTCTGGTTCGAACTGAACCGGAATTAGACATCGTCCAAAAGTTGCCGACATACCGGCGTCGGAGTTGACTGCTGGGGTACGCGAAGGCGAAGCGACCTACTTTCTCTGACAGGAGGACGCGCTCGTGACGCAGACACCCCAGCAGACTCCGTACACCACGAACAACGTCGGAATCCCGGTGGAGAGCGACGAACACTCGCTCACCGTCGGACCCGACGGCCCGATCCTGCTCCAGGACCACTACCTCATCGAGAAGATGGCCCAGTTCAACCGGGAGCGGGTCCCCGAGCGGGTGGTGCACGCCAAGGGCTCCGGTGCGTACGGGTTCTTCGAAGTGACCAATGACGTCAGCCAGTTCACGAAGGCCGACCTCTTCCAGCCGGGCAAGCGCACCGAGATGCTGGCGCGGTTCTCCACCGTCGCCGGTGAGCAGGGCTCGCCCGACACCTGGCGCGACCCCCGCGGCTTCGCGCTCAAGTTCTACACAGAGCACGGCAATTACGACATGGTGGGCAACAACACCCCGGTCTTCTTCGTCCGGGACACCATCAAGTTCCAGGACTTCATCCGCTCGCAGAAGCGCCACCCGGCGACCGGGCTGCGCAGCAACGACATGCAGTGGGACTTCTGGACCCTCTCCCCCGAGTCGGCGCACCAGGTGACCTGGCTGATGGGCGACCGGGGCATCCCGAAGACGTACCGCCACATGAACGGCTACAGCTCCCACACCTATATGTGGATCAACGGCGCCGGTGAGCGGTTCTGGGTGAAGTACCACTTCAAGACCGACCAGGGCATCGAGTACCTCACCCAGGCCGAGGCCGACGAGCTGGCAGGGTCCGACGGCGACAAGCACCGCCGTGACCTGCACGAGTCGATCGAGTCCGGGAACGCGCCGAGCTGGAGCCTGAAGGTCCAGATCATGCCGTTCGAGGACGCGGCGGACTACCGCTTCAACCCCTTCGACCTGACGAAGGTCTGGCCGCACGGGGACTACCCGCTGATCGACGTCGGCCGCATGACCCTGAACCGGAACCCGGACGACTACTTCGTCCACATCGAGCAGGCCGCCTTCGAGCCCTCGAACCTGGTGCCGGGCATCGGCCCCTCGCCGGACAAGATGCTGCTGGGCCGGCTGTTCTCCTACCCGGACACCCACCGGTACCGGATCGGCCCCAACTACGCCCAGCTGCCGCCGAATCGGCCGCACTCCCCGGTCAACTCCTATGCCAAGGACGGCCCGATGCGGTACGAGGCGTCCAACACGGCGCGGCCGTACGCACCGAACTCCTACGGCGGACCGGCGGCCGACTACGGCCGGTTCGGCGACCCGGCGAGCTGGCAGACCGCCGGTGAACTGGTGCGTGAGGCAACGAAGTTGCACCGCGAGGACGACGACTTCGGGCAGGCCGGCACGATGGTCCGCGAGGTCCTCGACGATGCCGCCCGCGACCGGCTCGTGGCGAACATCAGCGGTCACCTGAAGGCCGACGTGTCCCGCTCGGTCCTCGACCGCGCCCTGCAGTACTGGCACAACGTCGACAAGGAACTCGGCGACCGGATCGCCGCGAACTTCGCCTAGCGGTAAGCGAGTTCACCCAGCGGTACGCGAGAGGGCGCCCGGCGAAGTGCCGGGCGCCCGCTCTGCGTGTGACCTGACTACTGGCCGCGTGACCCGCCTACTGGTCGAGCTGGTCGAACGGGTTGTCCGTGTTGTCGTCGCTCGGTGTCGTCGGCGAACTGATCGTCGGCGTCGGGGTGGGTGTCGGGGTCGGCGTAGGTGTCGGGGTCGGCGTGGGTGACTCCGAAGTCGGGGTCGGGGACGGCGACTTGGTCGTCGGCGTCACGGACGGCGTCGGCGACGGGGTCGGGGTCACCGTCGGCGTGTAGTCCGGCTCGACCGCCGCGCCCTGGTCGGTGTCCAGGTCGAACTTGCTGTTCGCCTTGGTCACTCCGAACATGTACGTCGCCCAGATCTGCGCCGGGTAGCCACCACCGTTGATACGGCCCGGGTACGGGATGAGGCCGGTGGCGCCGGTCAGCGTCACCTGCTGGCTCGCCTGCTTGGTCCCGACCGCACCCTCGCCGAACAGGCCGACAGAGGTGACCAGGTCGGGCGTGTAGCCGGTGAACCAGGCCGACTTGTTGTTGTCGGACGTACCGGTCTTGCCCGCGACCTGCTGCCCGTCGCGCTTGCTGTTCTCGGCCACCGACTTCTTCGCCGTACCGTCGTCGACCACACCGGTCAGCACCGAGGACACCGTGTCGGCGGCCTCGCGCGGGATGACCTGGGCGCCGATCGGGTTCGGCATGGTGATGTTGCGCGTGTTGTGCGCGACCGACTTGATGAGGGCCGGGGTGACCTTCTTGCCGTGGTTGTCGAAGGTGGCGTAGACACCGGCCATCTCCATCGGGCTCGCGCCCATGGTGCCGAGGGTCTGCGCCGGTACGGCCTTCAAGTCGCCGGTGTCCATGCCCAGTTCGCCCGCGGTCTTCATGACCTTGTCCATGCCGACGTCGACACCGAGCTGTGCGAAGACGGAGTTGATCGACTTGTTCATCGCCGTCTGGACGGTGACCTTGCCGTAGTCGACGTCGTCCTCGTTCTCCGGCGCGAACGCGATGTCGCTGCCCACGACCGGGCGCTTGCTGGTGCCGTCGTAGAGCGTCTTGGTCGTGATCGTCTTGCCGGACTGCGTCTTGGCCTCGTCGGCCAGGGCCGCGGCCAGGATCACCGGCTTGAACGTGGACGCGGGCTGGTAGTCGGTGCGGGTCGCGTTGTTCTGGTAGTGCTCCGTGTAGCCCGCGCCGCCGTACATCGCCACGACCGCGCCCGTCTTGGGGTTCACGGAGACCGCGCCGGGCTGGACGTTCGCGTCGACCTTGCGCTTCTTGCCGTCGAGCTTGCTGGTCAGCTGGGACTTGACCGACTTCTCCAGCTGGGCCTGCTTCTTCTTGTCGATGTTGAGCGTGATCGTCCAGCCGCCCGCGTCGACCAGCGCCTCGGCCTCCTTGGTGTTGGCGGCCACGCCCTGCGAGATCAGCTGCTTCTCCAGGGCCTGGTTGGCCGCGAACACCATGTAGCCGTTCTGGCCCTCCATGCCGGCCTCGGCCTTGGGCGCCTTGGGGACCGGGAACTTCATCCCCTCGCGCTCGGTCGCGCTGAGCCACTTCTGCCCGACCATGTTGTCCAGCACGTAGTTCCAGCGCGCCTGCACCAGTTTCCGGCCGGTGGGGCTCGCGGCCTGCCAGTCGTACTGGTTCGGCGCCTGGAGCAGCGCGGCGAGATAGGCGCCCTGCTGGACCGAGAGCTTCTTCGCGTCGACCTGGTAGTAGGCCTGGGCGGCGGCCTGGATGCCGTAGGCGCCGCGGCCGTAGTAGCTGGTGTTGATGTACCCGGCGAGGATGTACTCCTTGGACTTCTCGCGGTCCAGCTTCAGCGAGATGACCATTTCCTTCAGCTTGCGCGTGACGGTCTGGTCCTGCGTCAGGTAGTAGTTCTTCACGTACTGCTGGGTGATCGTCGAGCCGCCCTGCGCGCCCTTGCCGGACAGCGTGTTGAGCAGGCCGCGCGCGGTGCCCTTGAGGTCGACGCCGGCGTCCTGGTAGAAGGTCTTGTTCTCGGCGGCGACGAAGGTCTCCTGGACAGGCTTGGGCACCTGTGAGAGGTCCACGTTCTCGCGGTTGACCGTGCCCTTGCGGGTCAGGACCGAGCCGTCGCTGTACTTGTAGATGTTGCTCTGCAGCTTCGCGTCGGCGTTGCCCGCGGGGATGCTGATCATCATGTAGAGCACGATGAAGGCGCCGATGCCCAGCAGGCAGAAGCCGAGGAAGGTGCCGAGGATCTTCTTCCAGGTGAAGAGCCTGCGTATGAAGCTCTTCCCGTCCTTGGCGCCCTTGCCGTCCTTGGCGCTCTTGCCGTCCTTGGCGCTCTTGCCGTCCTTGACTCCGGTGGCGCTCGTGGCTGCCGTGCCGTCCGCCCCTGACGAGCGGCGGGTCTTGGGCGCCGCGCGGTGTCCACCGCGCTGACGCGCTCGTCTCTCTTCCGCTCGTCCCATGAGTCCGTTCCGCTCCGCTTCGCTCTCTTGTGCTCTGGTGTCACACAGGTTCGCCCGTCAAGTCAGCTCAGAAAGCTAACACCAGGAGTTGTGACAAAGGGCTGTCGATCCGGTCCATTACGGACGTGACAATCAGCACCCGTCCTTATGGAACCGACGTACGAGAGGGGTTGAGGGTTGCCGTAGCAGGGTAAAGTGATATCACTTTGATTCAACCAAGCTACGGGGGACCATCATGACCACCGAAGTACCCGCAGACGTACCGGACATGCCTGCCCCGCGCGTGCGGGAGTTCGCCGCGCACAGCATCGGCGGCGGGCTCGCGCTCGTCCTCGGCCTGACCGGGTTGCTCGTCTCCGCCGGGCTGCTGGTCACAGCCGGTGCGGTCGACTCGGGCGGCGCCAAGGCCGCGCTGATCATCGGCGGCATCCTCGTCCTGCTCACCGCGTTCATCGCGATGCGCGGGCTGAACACGGTGGCGCCGGGCGAGGCGCGGGTCGTGCAGCTCTTCGGGCGGTACCGGGGGACGATCCGGCAGGACGGGCTGCGCTGGGTGAACCCGTTCACCTCGCGCACGAAGATCTCGACCCGTGTCCGCAACCACGAGACCCCGACCCTCAAGGTCAACGACGCCTACGGCAACCCCATCGAGCTCGCCGCGGTCATCGTCTGGAAGGTCCGCGACACCGCGCAGGCCACCTTCGAGGTCGACGACTACACCGAGTTCGTCGCCACCCAGACCGAGACGGCCGTACGGCACATCGCCATCGAGTATCCCTACGACGCCCACGACGAGGGCGGGCTCTCGCTGCGCGGGAACGCCGAGGAGATCACCGAGAAGCTGGCCGTCGAGCTGAGCGCCCGGGTCGAGGCGGCCGGCGTGCAGATCATCGAGTCCCGCTTCACACATCTCGCGTACGCGCCCGAGATCGCCTCGGCGATGCTTCAGCGGCAGCAGGCGGGGGCGGTCGTCGCGGCCCGGCGACAGATCGTCGACGGGGCCGTCGGCATGGTCGAGGCCGCGCTGGCCCGGATCACCGAGCAGGACATCGTGGAGCTGGACAACGAACGGAAGGCGGCGATGGTGTCCAACCTGTTGGTGGTGCTGTGCGGGGACCGGGCGCCGCAGCCGGTGCTGAACACGGGCACCCTGTACCAGTGACCGAACCTTCCGAGGCTTCCGAGGCGAAGCGCCGGCCGCAGCAGCGGAAGCAGGTGCTGCTGCGGCTGGACCCTGCGGTGTACGAGGCTGTTGCCCGGTGGGCCGGGGATGAGCTGCGGTCCGCCAATGCGCAGATCGAGTTTCTGCTGCGGCGGGCTCTGGCGGAGGCGGGGCGGCTTCCCGGTGAGGCCGGGCCGCTGCCTCGTCGTGGCCGCCCACCAGCGCCACCTCAATGACAGAACCGTGACAATCGGCCCCCACCTGCACGGCAGTACGGGCCGCCATGATCTACACACAGCGCGTATACACACCGGGTATACCCCGTGTGTAGAGTGCTCCGCATGTCCATCGGTCACACCCTTCTGGGGCTCCTGGAGTCCGGCCCGCGTCACGGTTACGACCTGAAGCGGGCCTTCGACGAGAAGTTCGGTCACGACCGGCCGCTGCACTACGGCCAGGTCTACTCGACGATGTCCCGCCTGCTGAAGAACGGTCTCGTCGAGGTCGACGGGATAGAGGCGGGCGGCGGTCCCGAGCGCAAGCGGTACGCGATCACCGACGCCGGGATCACCGACGTACAGCAGTGGCTCGCGACGCCGGAGAAGCCCGAGCCGTATCTGCAGTCGGCCCTCTACACCAAGGTCGTCCTCGCGCTGCTGACCCACCGGAACGCGGCCGAGATCCTCGATGTGCAGCGCTCCGAGCATCTGCGCAGCATGCGCATCCTGACCGACCGCAAGCGCAAGGGCGATCTCGCGGACCAGTTGATCTGCGATCACGCCCTCTTCCATCTGGAGGCCGACCTGCGGTGGCTGGAGCTCACCGCCGCGCGCCTCGACAAACTCGCCGAGGTGGTGGCCAAGTGACGACACATCCCGCCGGTTCCCTGCTCGCGGCCCATGAGCTGCGCAAGGCCTACGGGCCGACGACCGCGCTGGACGGCGCCGAGTTCTCCATCCATCCCGGCGAGGTCGTCGCCGTGATGGGGCCCTCCGGGTCGGGGAAGTCGACGCTGCTGCACTGTCTCGCCGGGATCGTGCCGCCCGACTCGGGCTCGATCACGTACAACGGGCAGGAGATGGCGACCATGAGCGACGCCCAGCGCAGTGCGCTGCGCCGCTCGGAGTTCGGGTTCGTGTTCCAGTTCGGGCAGTTGGTGCCGGAGCTGACCTGCGTCGAGAACGTCGCCCTGCCGCTGCGGCTGAACGGCACGCACCGCAAGGAGGCCGAGCGGGCCGCGCTGAGCTGGATGCAGCGCCTGGAGGTCGACGACCTCGCGAAGAAGCGGCCCGGTGAGGTCTCCGGCGGGCAGGGGCAGCGCGTCGCCGTCGCCCGCTCGCTGGTCACCAGCCCGCGGGTGCTGTTCGCCGACGAGCCGACCGGCGCGCTCGACTCGCTCAACGGCGAGCGCGTGATGGAGCTGCTGACCGAGGCGGCCCGGTCCACGAACGCGGCCGTCGTGCTGGTCACGCACGAGGCACGGGTGGCCGCCTACTCGGACCGCGAGATCGTCGTACGGGACGGCAAGTCCAGGGACATGGAGCGCATCGTATGAACTCGCGTCAGTGGGCGGCCGATCTGGCCATGGGGGTGCGGTTCGCCTTCGGCGGCGGGCGTGAGGGCTGGGTACGGGCCGTACTGACGGCTGTCGGCGTCGGGCTCGGGGTGGCGCTGCTGCTGCTCACCACCGCACTGCCGAACGCGCTGTCCGAGCGGGACGCGCGCGGCAACGCCCGGATGGACTTCACGTACAGCGGGAAGCAGTTGGCGAAGGCGGACAACACCGTCGTCGTCGCCGACACGGACACCACGTTCCGCAGCAAGGACGTCCGCGGCCGGCTGCTGGAGCCCGAGGGTGCCAAGGCGCCGCTGCCGCCGGGGGTCGCGAAGTTCCCCGCGGTCGGCGACATGGTCGTCTCCCCCGCGCTGGAGAAGCTGCTGAAGTCGGACTCCGGGAAGCTGCTGCGTGAGCGGCTGCCCTACCGGATCACCGGCACGATCGGGCAGACCGGGCTCATCGGGCCCGCCGAACTCGCCTACTACTCGGGCGGGAAGGGACTGGAAGCGCGTCAGTCCGGCGGCACCGTCGAGCGCATCAACTACTACGGGCCCTCCGCGGGCAGCACGCCGGACGAGCTGGACCCGGTGCTGCTCCTGCTGATCCTGATCGTGTTCGTCGTGCTGCTGCTGCCGGTCGCCGTGTTCATCGCGGCCGCCGTGCGCTTCGGCGGCGAGCGCCGGGACCGGCGGCTCGCGGCCCTGCGTCTGGTCGGTGCGGACGGGCGGATGGCGCGCCGGATCGCGGGCGGCGAGGCGCTCGCGGGGGCGCTCCTCGGGCTCGTCTTCGGCACCGGATTCTTCCTGGCCGGGCGGCAGTTGGCGTCGCTGATCGACGTGCGGGACATCAGCCTGTACCCCAGCGACCTCAACCCGTCGCCCGCGCTCGCCCTGCTCGTCGCCGTCGCGGTGCCGGCCGCGGCCGTCCTGGTGACGCTGTTGGCGCTGCGCGGGGTCGTCATCGAGCCGCTCGGCGTGGTCCGCAAGGCGAAGCCGCCGCGGCGCCGGCTGTGGTGGCGGCTGCTGCTGCCGCTGGCCGGCCTCGCGATGCTCTACCCGATGACCGGCAAGGGCGACTCCAACGGCAACTTCAACCAGTGGCTGGTGATCGGCGGCACGGTCCTGCTGCTCGTCGGTGTCACCGCGCTGCTGCCCTGGGTCGTCGAGGCCACCGTGGCCCGGCTGAACTCCGGCTCGGTGTCCTGGCAACTCGCCGTCCGCAGGCTCCAGTTGAGCAGTGGTACGGCCGCCCGGATGGTCAACGGCATCGCGGTCGCGGTGGCCGGGGCGATCGCCCTGCAGATGCTGTTCTCCGGCGTCCAGGGCAACTACACCAAGCCGACCGGCAACGATCTGAACCGGGCCCAGATGGAGGTCTCCATCGGCAGCGGCACCTCGCTGGCCGAGGCCGACCGGAAGCTCGCGGGGACCAAGGGCGTGCGCGATACGTCGGCCATCTCGCAGACCACGATCGGCGAGCGGGCCAAGAACCCGGACGACGTGGCGGAAGTGGCCGTCGGCAGCTGCGCCCAGCTGCGTGCGGTGGCCCACCTGACGGCCTGCCGCAACGGTGACGTCTTCCGGATCACCGGTGGCGCCGACCCCGAGGCCACCACCAAGACGGAGCAGCTGGCCAGGGCCGGCCGAACGGTGTACTTCGACCCGTCGTACGACGAGATGCCGAGCGCACCGGCCACCTGGAAGATGCCGGCCGGAGTGAAGACGGCGACCCACCGCGAAGACCCGAGCGGCTACGCGCGTGACGGGCTGCTGATCACCTCGGGCGCGCTGCCCGCGAGCGCGGTGAAGGGCCTGGACCAGAAGGTGTTCGTCTCGCTCGACCAGTCGGTGCCGGACGCGAGCGACCACGCGCGGAACACCGTCGCGGCGATGGACCCGCTGGCGGACGTGTTCGTCATGTCGGCCAACGACGAGTCGCCGCAGTTCCGTTCGATCCGCACCGGGCTGTTCATCGGGGCCGGCTGTGTGCTGCTCCTCATCGGGGCGAGTCTGCTGGTGTCGCAGCTGGAGCAGTTGCGGGAGCGCAGGAAGCTGCTGTCGGCGCTGGTCGCCTTCGGCACCCGGCGGCGCACCCTGAGCCTGTCGGTGCTGTGGCAGACGGCGATCCCGATCGGGCTGGGCCTGGTGCTGGCCACGGTGGTGGGGCTGACGCTGGGCGCGGTGCTGCTGAAGATGAGCGCCACGGCGATCCGGATCGACTGGGCGAGTGTGCTGGCCATGTCCGGCATCGGCGCGGGGGTGGTCCTGGCGGTGACCCTGCTGAGCCTGCCGCCGCTGCTGCGGATGATGCGGCCGGACGGGCTGCGCACGGAATAGTCCGCCCGCAGCCGCCCGCCCTCTTCGGTCAGAGTCCGTACTCCCGTACCACGCGCCGGACTTGGGCGAAGAGCATGCCCACGTTCACCGACTTGCGGCAGACGACCACGGCGACGACGTCCTGTTGCTCGGTCATCCGGACGAACAGATGGGTGAGGTTCTCGCTGTTGACGAGGATCTCCTGGAAGTAGTGGTGGTCACTGGTGATCCCGCGACGCTCTTTGAAGACGTCCTCGATCATCGCGACCGTCCGGCCCTGGAACAGGTCGAGGGTCGCACCCGCCAGCAGGTCGAGGACCTCTGGCGGGTGGTTGTCGATGGTCTCGTACGACAGCAGCATGCCGGTGGACATGTCGACCACACCCGAGGCCACACAGTCGGGGGCATCGGTGCGGAGGGTTTTGACCAGGCCCATCACCTGGTCGGAGAATCCTGGGGTCATACGTTTTGTCGCCATCCCTTCACACTCCTTCTGACGCCTTCTCAGTGAGGATCGACTCGATGCGGTCCAGCGTCGGCCGGGCCGCGAGGTGCAGCCGGTCCACGTCCATCCCCTCGTCGCCGAGCACCACCATCAGCGCGGTGTCACCGACGGCGTAGGTCGCGGCGCAGCCGTGACTGCCGTACGTCACCGTCTGGCGCAGCGTGCCGCGGTCGGTGGCCGCGGCGGTGCGCCGGGCCAGGCCCAGGCCGGCCGCGGCCAGCGCGGCGAGGGCCTCCGGGTCGATCGTGTCGGCGGTGTCGGCCGCGATGAGCAGTCCGTCGGCCGCGGTGAGCGCGGTGTCGGTGATGCCGGTCACCTGTTCCCGCAAGGTGCGCATTTCCAATGTCAGGGCTTTGTGATCCACTTACTCAACTCCCCTAAAACTGATCGTAATGGTGTCCGTCGTGTTCATTTCGGGGTTCCGTTCCGCATCCGGAAGAACCCTTTCCAACCCGCCCCGCTCTTTTCGGGGACGAGAGTTTCGGTGATACCGCTGGCGCCCGGATTCCGCCGGGGCAGGGCGGTGGGCGCGGTGAACTGCGGCGCCTCGGGCTCCGGTTCACGACGGCGTACGACAGGCGCCTCGGGCGGCAGCCGGACCGCGATCGGCACGGGTGCGTCCGCGCACTCCAGCAGCCCCTCGGCGAGCATCCGGGCGACCTCGGCGGTGACGGTGTAGACCGCGCGCCCGGTACGGAACGCGAGATCGCGTGCGGTACGGCGGCCGTCGACCTGGCCGAGCAACTCCCGTTGCAGCAGCCCGAGTCCGGCCTCGTCGAGGACCTGCGCCGGGGGCCGCGGGCGTTCCCGGTCGGGGCGCACGGGGTACGGCAGCGCGGCGATCGCGGCGGCTTTCCGGGCCGCGTCCTGGAGCAGCCTGACCGACGTCTCGCCGAGCGCGACGGGGGCGAACGGCCGCTCGTCCGGGGCGAGTTCACAGTCGTCGACGTCTCCGGCGACGACCGCGAAGGCCGCGTCGTGCAGGGCCAGCACACACACGATCCGCAACTGGGCGGCGCCCGCGTACCCGTGGGCGATCAGCCCGTCCAGCGGCCAGCGCGTGCCGCCCGACTCCCTTACCAGATCGGCCCATTGCTCCCCGCCGATCCGGCCGGAGCGCAGCAGCAGCGCCTCGGGTCCTGGAGCACCGGGACTCTCCACGGCGACGACGAGCCCGCGCCGCAGATGGAAGGTGCCGCCGGGCCTGCCGGACACTCGCAGCCCCCCGGTGAACTCCTCGCGCCCACAGGTCGCGAGAGCCCGCACGAGCAGGTCGTGACCGGCCCGGCCGCGGGAATCCCGAATGCCCGACATCACTCCCCCAGGCTTTTCGTACACGCAACTGACGTGTAGCGCTCAGGGGTGAAGGTGTATCAGTCCGCACGCATATTCCGGACGGCTTTCCTGCTACCTGCCTGCGGGTGACGGAAGTTGAGAATTACCGCCGTTCGATTTCCTTTGTCCGACGCTCATTTGACCGAACGGGGTGGGTCAGTGGCCGGTCGGTGCGGGTCGATCGCCGCCGCCCAACACCCTTACCGGCAACGGTCGTAGCGCCTCGCGCAGGGCGGCGGCCAGCTCCTGGTACTCGGCGCGGCGGGCCGCTCCGGTGCGCATCGCGAGGGCGATCCGGCGGGTCGGGGCGGGCTCGGTGAAGTAGCCGGTGAGGAGTTGCTCGCTGCGGGTCGTCTCGACGCGCACGGCGGTACGCGGCAGGAGGGTCACCCCGAGCCCGCCGGCGACCAGCTGCACCAGCGTGGACAGCCCGGCCGCGGTGGTGGTGACCGGCGCGCCCTCCCGTCGCCCACCACCACCCTCAACCGAGGGGCTGCGCCCCGCCCCCTTCGATCCCAGCCCCGCCTCCCGGCAGATGTCGAGCGCCTGGTCGCGCAGACAGTGCCCCTCGTCGAGCAGCAGCAGGTTCAGCTCGCGCAGCGCCTCGCGCGGGATGCCGGACCGGCCGCCGAGGGGATGGTCGAGCGGGGTGACGAGGACGAAGTCCTCGTCGAACAACGGGAGTTCGACCACGCCCGGCACCCCCAGCGGCACGGCGAGCAGCAGCAGGTCGAGCCGTCCGCTGGTCAGCCCCTCCAACAGGTTCGCGGTCTGCTCCTCGTGCACCTGGAGATCGAGGTCCGGGTATCGGTCGTGCACCAGCCGCAGCACGGTCGGCAGCAGATACGGCGCGACGGTCGGGATGACCCCGAGCCGCAGCGCCCCGGTGAACGGCGCCCGCACCGCCTCCGCCTCCGCCATCAGCGCCCCGACCTCCTCCAGCACTGCCTTCGCCCGTACGGCGAGCCGCTCACCGGCGGGCGAGAGCAGCACCTTGCGGGTGGTGCGCTCCAGGAGCGTGACCCCGAGGGTGTCCTCCAGCGCGGCGACGGCACCGGAGAGGGCGGGCTGGCTCATGCCGATCGCGGCCGCCGCGTCCCGGAAGTGGAGGTGCTCGGCGACCGCGGAGAAGGCCCGCAGCTGGGCCAGGCTGGGCTGGCGCCTCTTACTCGTATTACTAACGGTCACTGATAACCGCCTCCGATCAACACGAGCAAGTGTAGCTATTTCCACAATCAATGCACGTTGTGCCAGGATCGGGGCCGACCAACCCACGAGAAGCACCCATTCCGCTTGGGTACTTCTCCGCTGCAAGGAGTGCACGTGCTCACTGTCGGTGACAAGTTCCCGTCGTTCGATCTGACCGCCTGTGTCTCGCTGGAGAAGGGCCAGGAGTTCCAGCAGATCGACCACAAGACCTACGAGGGCAAGTGGAAGATCGTCTTCGCGTGGCCCAAGGACTTCACCTTCGTGTGCCCCACCGAGATCGCCGCCTTCGGCAAGCTGAACGACGAGTTCGCCGACCGTGACGCCCAGGTGCTCGGCTTCTCCGGCGACTCGGAGTTCGTCCACCACGCCTGGCGCAAGGACCACGACGACCTGCGCGACCTGCCGTTCCCGATGCTCGCCGACTCCAAGCACGAGCTGATGCGCGACCTCGGCATCGAGGGCGAGGACGGCTTCGCCAAGCGCGCGGTGTTCATCGTGGACCAGAACAACGAGATCCAGTTCTCCATGGTGACCGCGGGCTCGGTCGGCCGTAACCCGAAGGAGGTCCTCCGGGTCCTCGACGCGCTCCAGACCGACGAGCTCTGCCCGTGCAACTGGACCAAGGGCGACGACACGCTCGACGCGGGCGCACTGCTCGCCGGGAAGTGACCTGACATGTCACTGGACACCCTGAAGTCCGCCATACCGGACTACGCCAAGGACCTGAAGCTCAACCTGGGTTCGGTCATCGGCAACTCCGACCTGCCGGCGCAGCAGTTGTGGGGGACGGTCCTCGCTACGGCGATCGCGTCCCGATCGCCGCTCGTGCTGCGGGAGTTGGCGCCCGAGGCGAAGGCGAACCTGTCGCCGGAGGCGTACAGCGCGGCCAAGTCCGCCGCCGCGATCATGGCGATGAACAACGTCTTCTACCGGACGCGTCATCTCCTCTCCGACCACGAGTACGGCACGCTCCGCGCGGGGCTGCGGATGAACGTCATCGGCAACCCCGGGGTCGACAAGGTCGACTTCGAGTTGTGGTCGTTCGCCGTGTCCGCGATCAACGGGTGCGGGATGTGTCTCGACTCGCACGAGCAGGTGTTGCGCAAGGCGGGGGTTGACCGGGACGTGATCCAGGAGGCGTTCAAGATCGCGGCTGTGGTGGAGGCGGTGGGGGTTACGTTGGAGGCGGAGGCGGTACTGGCTGAGTAGGTTCGGCTGACCGTCCGTCTGCCCCCCGCACCTTGCCTACTCCCCACCCGTTTACTGGCAGTTGAAGGTGAACCTTCCAAGAAACGGTAAACGGGTGGGTGGGTGGGTGGGAAATG
>Ga0307515_10000572_pt1 | contig 86935 bp, 87 predicted proteins | sample 17_EM_MG_FD_194513 | JGI IMG/M metagenome (GOLD analysis project Ga0307515, IMG submission 194513) | Populus trichocarpa ectomycorrhiza microbial communities from riparian zone in the Pacific Northwest, United States - 17_EM | ecosystem: Host-associated > Plants > Roots > Unclassified | place... | reverse complement strand
GGACCCGGTGGCGGCGGACCCGGTGGCGGCGGACCCGGTGGCGGCGGACCCGGTGGCGGCGGACCCGGTGGCGGCGGACCCGGTGGCGGCGGACCCGGTGGCGGCGGACCAGGTGGCGGCGGACCAGGCAGATAAAGCCAATATGAAGCGGACCCGTCGCGCCGACCCGCTCACATGATCGATGGGTAGATCGGCATCCAAGGCTTCGGCGCCGGCTCCGAAGCGCCGGCAGACATCGCGCCGTCGTCCCTGACGAACAGCGCCGTCAGCGGCACCGCCAGCAACGCCAACCACGCGATCGCCAGCCAGCAGGTCCATGCCCCCGGTCGCCAATCTTTGCGCAACACAGGCTTGCGGTGGCGAAGCGGTGCAGTCGGGTGCAATGTGCTCATGACAACTCCTTGGTGATAGTGGGGACTACGATAGGGATCAGCACTCCGCCTGGCCCGAAAGAACTCCGAATGGACGCCGAAAGCTCGCCAAAAGCTGCGTCGCCGCGCTCTTTGAGCGGGGCGGTCACGGAGGGCACGGGTAGCGGCTGGCGCTTCGATCGTTTTGAACTCGATCTGCAGCGCGGCACGCTGAGCGCGGACGGCCAGGAGATCGCGCTGCGGCCCAAGACCTTCGCGCTGCTGAGTCATCTGGTCGCTCATGCCGGCCGTCTGATCTCCAAGGACGAGTTGCTCGACACCGTCTGGCCCGGCGTGGTCGTGACCGAGGATTCGGTGATCCAGTGCGTCGGCGAGTTGCGCGCGGCATTGGGCGACCGCGCACAGCAGCTCATCAAGACCGTGACGCGGCGGGGTTACATGCTGGATGCAGCGGTCGAGCCCTTGCACCCCGGCTCGCCGAGCCCTGCTTCCGGCGCAGTCGCGGCGCCCGCCGCGCAGCACGCGCGACGACCTTCTCTCGCTGCGCTCGCCGGCATCGCCCTCGCGCTCGTTCTCCTGATCGGCGGGCTGGCTGCCTGGTGGCGGCCGCCGCCACCCGTGCACATCGACAGCGCCCTCGCCGCCCAGCGCGCGGTCGCCATCCTGCCCTTTGCCGACCTGAGCGAACCGGCGTCGCCGGCTTTGGCCGAAGCAGTGGTCGAAGACCTGACCATTGCCGTCGCACAACTGAAGGACACCCTGGTGTTTGCGAGCGGATCGACCGCCGGCTTCGGCGGTGCCGGCAACGATGTTCGCGCCGCTGGCCGCGCGCTAGGCGCCACCCATCTGCTGACCGGCAGCGTGCAGCGCAACGGTGAATCGGTGCGGATCCGGGCACAGCTTCAGCGCGCCGACAGTGGCGAGGTGCTGTGGAGCGACCGATTCGAGTACACCGGTACCGCGCACTGGAACTGGCAGCAGGACATCACACTGCGCATCGCGAACGGGCTGGACGTGCGGCTGCTGGACGCGCACAGGCCTTCCAGCAACTACGCTGGCCGGAAGCCAAGCGCCATTGAGGCGACGCAGCAAGCGGCGTACCTGATTCGCCACGGAACGACGCGCAACGAGGTGGTTCGCGCGCGTGCCTTGCTCGAAACGGCGCTCGCGGCCGACCCGGATTCCGCTTCGGCGCTGGCGTCATGGGGCGCGACCCACATCATCGAAGTGCTGCAGCGGTGGAGCACCGAGCGCGAGCGTCAGATCACCCTGGCCGGCGAAGCCTTCGATGGCGCGATAGCGAAGCGGCCTGATCTCGCGATGGCGTACTACGGGCGCAGCCACGTGCTGTACATGCGCGGCCAGATCGACGAAGCGGCCCGGGCCTGCGAGGAGGCGCTGGCGCGGTGGCCCAACGAGCCGCGCCTGATGCAGCGCCTGGGCTTCTACCGCATGCATCAGGGGCGGCCGGCGGAGCTCGCGGCGCCGGTACAGATGGCGCTGCGGTTGAATCCGCTGGAACTCAACTTCGTTTCCCTGGGACACTTCTATCTGGGCATGGCCTCGTTCCATCTGCATCGCGACGACGAAGCCTACGAGGAAATGCGCAGGGCATTGGCCGCCAGTCCGGCCAACGGCTTCGCCTGGCAGTGGATGGCCGCGATCGATGCACTGCACGGCCGCGACGAAGCGGCCAAAGCCAATCTGGCCGCATTCCAGAAGCTCATTCCGGGCCACACGGTGAGCAGTCTGAAGGCCACCGAACCATCGAAGAATGCTGCGTTCTGGGCCGAGCGCGAGCGCTTCTACGAGGGACTCCGAAAGGCCGGACTTCCTATGTAATTTCGAACCACTCCGCAATAAGACTAAAGTCGCGTCTCCACCTCAACTCCTGAAACATTCATCGATGACGCAAAGCTACAGTCAAATTCAGAAGCAGATTCAAGCCCTGCAACTCAAGGCGGACAAGCTCCGTGCCAGAGAAGTCGACGGTGTCATCGCTCGCATTCGAGTGGCCATCGAACACTACGGACTCAATGCAGAACAGCTCTTCGCAGCGAAATCTGCAGCGCGCAAAGCCAAGGCGCAAACGGCTGCTCCGACGCGATCTGCCAAGTACAGCGATGGTCAGGGCAACGCCTGGTCGGGCATGGGCAAACGACCCAACTGGCTGCGAGAAGCACTGAGTGCCGGCCGGGCACTCGAAGAGTTCGCAACCGGAACCTCGCCCGCAACGACGAAGAGCGTGAAGGTCAAGGCAAAGAAGCGCAAGTCGAAGACTCTCTACCGCGACGAAGCCGGACACACGTGGTCAGGCATGGGCCCGCGGCCGCGCTGGCTGAAAGAAGCACTCGAAGCGGGAAAGACTCTCGAAGAAATGACGGGCTGAGGCCGGACTTCAGCGCAGTTCGAGCTCCATGAAGACCAGCCAGGCGCGCATGTCGTCCGGCAGGTCGTAATAGGGCGCGATGGTTCTGAACCCTGCGCTGCGATAGAGCGTCTGTGCCTCGATCTGCCTCGCGCCCGTGTCCAGCCGCATGCGCGCGTAGCCGATCTGCCGAGCTTCCTCGATGATCGCCTCGACCAGTGCGCGGCCGACACCCTGGCCGTGGTACTGGGCGTAGACGAACATCCGCTTCATCTCGCAGGCACCGTCGCCGAGGTCGCGCAGCGCGACGCAACCGGCGGGCTTGCCGTCGTGCGTGGCGAGCAGCAGCCGGCCTTTCGGCGGCGCGAACACGCCTGGCAGGCTGTTCAGTTCCGCGTCGAATTCGACGGGATCGAAGTAGCGGTCGATCAGCGCGGCTTCGGGGCGATGCCGCTCGCGATGCCACGCGATGAATGCGCGCATGAGCTCGCGCACTTCGGCAAACTCCTCGGGATCCCTTGCCTGGCGAATGGTGGTCATGCATTGCGCTCCGCAATGGAAAGCCCGGGCCGCTCGTCGTCCCAGGCCATGGCGCTGATCCTCCAGCCGGCCGGCGTGCGCACGAACTGGGTGGAGATCATTCCTTGCACGTCGAACGAGACGCCGTTCTGCGTCCCCGACTTTGCATAGACGCTGAAGCGGTGGCCGACGTTGCCGAAGACTTCCGTGAGCCCGGAAAGCTCCGACTCGCGAAAGCGCGTCAGCTGTCCGGCATCGAACATGGCCTGCCGCGGCGCGACGAACTGGTCGACCGTCGAGATCTCGGGTGTCGCCGCGCTGTTCTTGATGAGCAGGCCCGCGTCGATGAAAAGGGCGCGGATGTTGCCGTAGGCCGGCGCCTTGCCGGGCGCGAACGAGACGGCGTCGAAGAACGCCGCGAGAAGCCGCTCGAAATCGGCCCCGGCAGCGTCTGCGTCTGCGTGTGGCTGAGGACTCATGCGCGGCCTCCTGGCTCAAAGCAGAAGATCCTACGCCTGGGGTGCGGGCGCCGCTTGATGCGGCCGCCCGCCTGTGGCAATCTGCACCGCCACCGACCCCAGCGCCCGCCTGGACGCGCTTCGGTGGCAGGAGTCCTGCATGCCGACCATCACGATGAACGTCAACGGCGCCTCGAAGACGATCGACGCCTGGGACCCGGACATGCCGCTGCTCTATGCGCTGCGCAACGACCTCGGCCTGCACGCGCTCAAGTTCGGCTGCGGGCTCGCGCAGTGCGGCGCCTGCACCGTGCTGCTCGACGACATGCCCGTGCGCTCCTGCAGCATTCGCATCGCCGACGCCGCCGGCCGCCGCGTCGTCACGGCAGAGGGGCTGGGTTCGCCCGAGAAACCGCACGCGGTGCAGGCCGCCTTCATCGCCGAGCAGGCGGCGCAATGCGGCTACTGCACCAACGGCATGGTGATGACCGCGATCGCGCTGTTGCGCGCCGTGCCGCGGCCGACGCGCGAGCAGGCCCAGCAGGCGCTCGCCGGCAACCTGTGCCGCTGCGGCTCGCACGACCGGGTGCTGCGCGCGGTGCAACGCGCCGCCGACGGCGGGAGGGCCTGAGCATGGACGCCCCCCTGCTGACGCGCCGCGCCCTGCTCGAAGCCGGTGCGGTGGTCGTGGGCTTCAGCTTGCTGCCGGCGCATGGCCAGCAGGCGCAGGCGGCTGCAGGCGTGCAGCGCTCGCTCGCGCTCGGCGAGGTCGATTCCTTCCTGGCGCTGCGCGCCGACGGCACGGTGGTCGTCTACTCCGGCAAGGTCGACCTCGGCACCGGCCACCGCATCGCGATGCGGCAGATGGTCGGCGAGGAACTCGGCGTGGGCGTCGAGCGCATCGAACTCATCGAGGGCGACACCGCCCTTACGCCCAACCAGGGACCGACGGCCGGCAGCACCGGCGTGATGCGCGGCGGCGTCGAGCTGCGCCAGGCCGCGGCCACGGCGCGCGAAGCGCTGATCGCGGCAGCGGCACAGCAGTTGCAGATGGCGCCCGAGCAACTGACGCTGGCCGACGGCGCCGTGCGCGCGAGCGACGGGCGCAGCGTCGGCTTCACTGCGCTCGTGGGCGGCCGCGGCTTCGAGCTGAAGATGAATCCGAAGGCGCCGCTCAAGCGCCCTGCGCAGTACGTGCTGGTCGGCCGCTCGCTGCCGCGGCCCGACGTGCCGGCCAAGGTGTGCGGCCGCCACGTCTATGTGCATGACCACGTGGTGCCCGGCATGCTGCATGGCCGCGTCGTGCGCCCGCCGGCCGTGGGCGCGAAGCTGCTGTCGCTCGACGAGGCGTCGGTGGCGCGGCTGCCCGGCGTGCGCGTGGTGCGCATCGCCGATTTCGTCGGCGTCGTGAGCCCCGACGAGTGGGCCGCGGTGCGTGCGGCGCGCGAGCTCGTGATGCGATGGAGCGACAGCGCGCCGCTCATCGGCCACGCGGCGCTCGTCGACTGGGCCCGCAGCGGCCCCTTCGTGGCCGAGGAAGTCATCACGGCCAAGGGCGATGCCCAGCGCGTGGCCGGCCTGCGCGACGCGCCCGGCGCGCTGCGCGCCAGCTATGCCTGGCCGATGCAGTCGCACGGCTCGATCGGTCCCTCGTGCGCCGTGGCCGACGTGCGCCCCGACGGCGGCACGGTGTGGACGGCGTCGCAGGCCAGCCATCGCTTTCTCAACGTGTTCGCGGCGCTGGTCGAACTGCCGCGCGACAAGCTGCGCGTGGTCTACCTCGACGGCGCCGGCTGCTACGGCATGAACGGGCACGACGATGCCGCGGCCGATGCGGTGCTGCTGTCCAAGGCGGTCGGCAAGCCGGTGCGCGTGCAGTGGAGCCGCGAGGATGAACTGGGCTGGGACCCGAAGGGCCCGCCGCAGCTGCTCGACATGCAGGCCACGCAAATGCCCGACGGCCGCATCGACGCCTGGGAAACCGACATGTGGGTGCCGCGCGCGACCGCGAATCTCGAATGGATACCGCTGCTGTCGCCGCTCGCCGCCGGCCTGCGCCAGCCGGTGGGCCAGGCCACCGGGCTGGTGTCGCAGAACGGCGATCCGCCCTACGGCGCGAACGCGGTCAAGGTCACGGCGCACTGGCTGGGGCCGGCGCCGCTGCGTCCTTCGAACATCCGCGCGCCGGGCAAGGTCGCGAACTGCTTCGCGGTCGAGAGCTTCGTCGACGAGCTGGCGGCGAAGGCGCGCCTGGACCCGCTCGCGTTCCGGCTGCGCGACGTCGCCAACCCGCGCGGCGCCGAAGTGATCCGGCGCGTGGGGCAGATGATCGGCTGGCAGGCCAGGCCCTCGCCGTCCGCGGGCGCTGCCGGCCGCGCCAAGGCGGCGGGCCGCGGCATGGCCTACATCCACTACAAGAACAACGAGACCTACGTCGCCATCGCGATGGAGGTCGAGGTCGACCGCGCCAGCGGCGAGATCGCGGTGCGCCGGGTCTGCTGCGCGCACGACTGCGGGCTGATGATCAACCCAGACGCCGTGCGCGCCCAGGTCGAAGGCAACATCCTGCAGACGCTCTCGCGCACCCTGCACGAAGAGACCACCTTCGACCGCTCGCGTGTCACCAGCGTCGACTGGGCCAGCTACCCGCTCTTGAACTTCACCGAGGTGCCGCGGCTGGAGATCGCGCTCGTCGACCGGCGCGACGACCCGCCATTGGGCGCCGGCGAAGCAGCCGCGAGCCCGGTGCCGGCGGCGCTGGCCAACGCGGTGTTCGACGCCACCGGCGTGCGGCTGCGCAGCGTGCCTTTCACCAGCGCGAAGTTGAAGGCGCTGTTGGCGTAACTGGCATCGTCATGCGTCGTCCGGCGGCGGCTCGTGGCACACGACGCAGAGCTTGTTGCCGTCGGGATCGCGGAAGTACGCGCCGTAGTAGTGGGGGTGGTATTGCGGCCGGAGCCCGGGCGGGCCTTCGCAGCGTCCGCCGTGGTCCAGCGCGGCCTGATGCGCCGCGTGCACCGCAGCCCGGTTCGCCGCGGTGAGCGCGACCATCTGGCCATTTCCGGGGTCGTGCGGCTGGCCGTCGTAGGGCTTGCAGATGACGAAGAACGGACGCGATCGGCCTGCGCTGTGCCAGCCCGCCCAGGGCTTCCCGGGTTCGCAGAAGCGAAGCTCGACGCCCAGTTCGTTCATCACCGCGCTGTAGAAATCCAGGGCGCGCGCGAAGTCGGTCACGCTCATGAAGACATGTGAGAACACGTCGGGCTCCTCGGGATGAACAGAGGGGATCAGGCCGCTGCGAGCAGTTCGGACAGCTGTCGCCGCAGCGCCTCATTTTCGGCTGTCAGTTCGGCCACGCGCTGCCGCAGGGCCTGCAGCTCGTCGGACTCCGCGACATCCGCTGAAGAAGGCGCCGGTTCATCGCGAACCTTGCGTTTCGATTCGCGGACCCGCTTGGCGGCCTGCTTCAGCTCGTCCTTGCCGGCGATCGCCGCGGCGACCTGCTCCTCGGCCGGCAGGGTCGCGACGGCGGCCGCTGCGTTGATCGAGATCGTGCCCGACCTGACGGCCGCGACCACTTCGGGTGCGGCCTGCTTCTGGATCTTTTCGATCATCACCACCTGGCTGCTGCTCAGCCGCGCTGCCTTGGCGAGGGCTTCGCGGCTGGCGAGCGGCGCAGGCGCCGGTGAATCGGAAGCAGGGACAGGGCTGGCTGCGGCAGCGTCGCGGGCGCGTTGCCCGGAGACGATCTCTCGCTGGCGCAGCGCCAGCACGCCGCGCTGGAAATCCGAGATGCTGCGGCGGCCGAGGTGCTGGTCGATCATCCACAGGTGCACGTCCTCGATGGACCGGAAGCGCGTGTTCTGAACCGTCTGGAACGGCAGACCGTGCTTCTGGCAGATGCCGTAGCGGTTGTGGCCGTCCACAAGCACATCGCCCCACAGCACGAGCGCATCGCGGCAGCCTTCGGACAGGAGGCTGCGCTCCAGGGCTTCATGCTCCTCCACGGTCAACGGGTCGATATAGGCTTTGAGTTCTTCGTTGACGACGATGTCCATGGGCGCGGGATCCGGGAGAAAGGCAAAAGGGGCGCATTGTGCCTCGATCGCCGCGCCCTCAGTCCACCTCCTGCTCCTGCGAGCGCATCAGCCTTTCGTGCTGGTAGCCCAGCGTGCGCGACAAGCGCTGCGCCGCTTCGCGCAGCGCGGTCGCGACCGGCCCGCTCCAGCGGTGGTCGAAGCCGGCCTTGTAGCCCAGCACGGTGATGCTCAGCACCAGCCGGCCGCGGTCGTCGAACACCGGTGCGGCGAAGGCGCTCATGCCTTCCATGAAGTCGCCCATGGCGCGCGCCATGCCTCGCTCGCGCACCTGCGCGGCGGTCTCGGTGGTGTCGGCCGATGGCTCCCGGTTGGCCGAGGATGCGAGGTACGCCTTCATCTGCTCGGGCGGCATGAAGGCCGCGAACACGCGCCCGGTGGCCGAGCGATGGAGCGGAAACACGGAGCCCAGGCCGATGTTGACCATCACCGGGCGCGCGGGCTGCTCCCATCGCACCACCGTCGGTCCGAAGCTGCCCCACACCGCGACGGCCACCGTGTGGCCGAGCGCGGCGCACAGGCGCTCGGCCTCGCGCGTGGCCAGCGAGATCGGCTCGATGGTCGCCAGGCACGAGAGGCTGAACTCCAGCGCCACCGAGCCCATGCCGTAGAGCCCGGTCTCCGGGTCCTGCGTGATGAAGCCGGTGCGCAGGAAGCTCACCAGGTAGCGGTGCGCCTTGCTCGGCGAGATCCCGGCCTGCTCGGCGATGTCGGTGATCTTCATCGGACGGCGGTTGTGCGCCACGATGAGCATCAGGTCGAGGCCGTTCTCCACCGATTGCACACCGGCCTGCGCGCGCTTGTCGTCCATGTCTTCGTGTCCCGTTGGCTGTAGCCCCCCGGGATTGTCCGCGGATTGACAGGCGGGCGTGGCCGCGTTTACGCTAATCGAAAACATTTTCCGCATTTCGTAAAACAAGGTTCCAGAGATGCTGACAGGAGACATGCTGCGCCGCTCGGCGCAACGCTTCCCGGACAAGCCGGCCATCGTCCATCGCGGCGGGCCGAACCACGGGCGCGTGCTTTACCGCGAGCTCGACGCGGCAGCCGATCGCCTGGCGCATGCGCTGCTCGGCCTCGGGCTGGCCAAGGGCGCGATCGTGTCGATGCTGTGCCGCAACCTGCCGGCCTACGGCACGGTGTTCTTCGGCGTGGCGCGCAGCGGGTATGTGCTCAACAACATTTCGATCCTCTATGCGCCGGACGAGCTCTGCTATGTGCTGAACAAGTCCGAGACCGAGGTGCTGATCTACGACGCGCAGTTCGCCGACAAGGTGGCGGCCGTGCGCGAGGCCTGCCCGCGCATCCGGCACTTCATCGCGATCGGCGGCGGCGCGGACGCGATGCCCGGCGCCCTCGCCTTCGAGCGCTTCGTCGAGGGTCGGCCGTCGACGCCGCCCGAAGTCGAAATCGACGAGCGCGATGCCTTCTGCATGACCTACACCGGCGGCACCACCGGCCATCCGAAGGGCGTGCTGATGAACCACCGGGCACGCGCCATCACCGCGCACACCGTGGTGGTCGAGGAGCACGTGGAAGCGAGCGACGTGGTCGCGATCGTCACGCCGCTGTTCCACGTGGCGGCGCTCAACATCATGTTCCAGCCCGCGATGCTGGTCGGCGCGACGACGGTGTTCGTCACGCCGTGGTCGCCCGCGGCCTTCATCGAGGCAGTGGAAGCCGAGCGGATCACGGCGACCTTCATGGTGCCGACGCAGGCCAACGCGCTGGCCATGGTGCCCGACCTGGAGCAGCGCGACCTGCGCAGCTGGACCAAGCTCTCGTTCGCCGGCGCGCCGATGCCCGACTGGGTGCAGGTCGAGCTGATGCGCCGGCTGCCGCAGCTGCGCCTGACGCAGATCTACGGCCAGTCGGAGATGGGCGTGATCGCGGCGCTGCCCTGGCAGCGTGTGCGCGACAAGCTCGGCAGCGTCGGCTGCCAGCCCTACAACGTGGACGTGGCCGTGCTGCGGCCCGACGGCACGCCGTGCGATCCGGGCGAGATGGGCGAGGTCGCGTCGCGCGGCGACAACCTGATGATCGGCTACTACGGCGAGCCCGTGCAGACGGCCGAGTTCTTCCGCCTCGGCCAGGGCTGGGGCCTGTCGGGCGACGTGGGCGTGATCGATGCCGAGGGCTTCATCACGCTGATCGACCGCGCCAAGGACATGCTGATCTCCGGCGGCGAGAACATCTATCCCAAGGAGATCGAGCAGGTGCTCTACGAGCTGCCCGAGGTCGCCGAGTGCGCGGTGTTCGGCATCCCCGACCCCAAGTGGGGCGAGGTGCCGGCGGCCTACCTGCTGCTCAAGCCGGGCTGCGCGCTGAGCGAGGAGCGCGTGCTCGCGCAGTGCGAAGCGAAGCTGGCGCGCCTCAAGCGGCCGCGGCTCGTGCGCTTCGTCGACACCTTCCCTAAAACAGCCATCGGCAAGATCCAGAAGAACCTGCTGAAAGAACCGTACTGGCAAGGCAGGAAGAAGATCTGACTGCGACGCCCATTCAAGAAAAGGATTGATCCATGGCCAACGAAACCCCTTACGCGAACTACCAGGCATTGACGCTGAAGCGCCACCCCAACGGCATCCTCGAAATCATCATGGGCGCCGCGCAGAGCGCGAACAAGAAGCTCTCCACCGCCGACCACAACCTGCACCGGGAGCTCGCGAGCATCTGGAGCGACATCGACAAGGACCCGGAAACGCGCGTGGCGCTGATCCGCGGCGAGGGCAAAGGCTTCTCCGCCGGCGGCGACCTGAGCCTGGTGGAAGACATGGCGAATGACTTCAACGTGCGCGCACGCGTGTGGCGCGAGGCGCGCGACCTGGTCTACAACGTCATCAACTGCAGCAAGCCGGTGGTGTCGGCGATGCACGGCCCGGCCGTCGGCGCGGGGCTGGTCGCGGGCCTCCTGGCCGACATATCGATCGCCAGCACCACGGCGCGCATCATCGACGGCCACACGCGCCTCGGCGTGGCGGCCGGCGACCATGCGGCGATCATCTGGCCGCTGCTGTGCGGCATGGCCAAGGCCAAGTACTACCTGATGCTGTGCGAGGCGGTGTCGGGCGAAGAAGCCGAGCGCATCGGGCTGGTGTCGCTCGCCGTGCCCGAGGCGGAGCTCGTGCCCAAGGCCTTCGAGGTGGCCGAGAAACTGGCGGCGGGATCGCAGACCGCCATCCGCTGGACCAAGTACGCACTCAACAACTGGCTGCGCCTGGCCGGGCCGACCTTCGACAGTTCGCTCGCGCTCGAATTCATCGGCTTCTCGGGACCCGACGTGAAGGAAGGCATCGCCTCGCTGCGCGAGCGGCGCAATCCTTCCTTCGACCCCTCCTGTCCTTTCTAGGAGCCACGCATGGATCTCGGCATCGCCGGACGAACGGCGCTGGTGCTCGGCGGCACGCGCGGCCTCGGCTTCGCGTGTGCGCGTGCGCTGGCCGAGGCGGGCGTGCACGTGATCCTCAACGGCCGCGATGCCGGGCACGGCGAGCAGGCCGCGGCTTCGCTGCCCGGGGCGCGCTTCGTCGCCGGCGACATCGGCGACGAGCAGGAACGCACGGCGCTGATCGAGGCCGTGTCGCGCATCGGCGCGCCGGCCATCCTGGTCACCAACGCGGGCGGACCCCCTGCCGCGCCCTTCGAGGAGACCGAGCTCGCGGCCTGGCGCCGCAGCCACGAGACCAACGTGCTCGGCCCGTTGGAAGTGGTGCGCGCCTTCCTGCCCGCGATGCGTGCGGCGCGCTTCGGGCGCATCCTGAACATCACCTCCTTCGTGGTGAAGGAGCTCTATCCGAACATGGCCCTGTCGAACAGCCTGCGCGTGGGCCTGACCGGCGCCATGGGTTCGCTGGCGCGCGAGGTCGCGCCGCACGGCATCACGGTCAACGGCCTGTTGCCGGGCTTGATGGACACAGGCGCGCTGCAGCGCGTGATCGCCGATCGCCAGCGGCGCCTGGCGCAAAGCGAAGCGCTGGTGCGCGAAGACATGGCACGCAGCATCCCGATGCAGCGCCTCGGCACCGCCGACGACTTCGGCGGCCTCTGCGCCTTTCTCGCCTCGGTGCACGCGAGCTACATCACGGGCCAGAACATCTGCGTGGACGGCGGGCTGACGAAAAACGTGATCTGAAGGAGACGACACCATGACGAAAAGACTTCCCCTGCATCGGGTTGCGGCCCTGCTCGGCCTCGTGCTGGCCACTGCCGCGCACGCGCAGCAGGGCGATGCCATCTCCGACGGCGCAGTGCGCATCGGCGTCATCACCGACATGAGCGGCGTGCTGTCGGAGCTGTCGGGCCGCGGCTCGGCCATGGCGGTCAAGATGGCGGTCGAGGACTTCGGCGGCAAGGTGCTGGGCAAGCCGATCGAAGTGCTCGAGATCGACCACCAGAACAAGGCCGACATCGCCGCCAACAAGGCGCGCGAATGGTTCGACGTGCAGAAGGTCGACATGATCACCGACCTGACCAACTCCGCGGTCGCGCTCGCCGCCGTCGACATGGCGAAGCAGAAGAACCGCATCGCGATCGTCAACGGCGCCGGCGCGCTGCGCCTCACCAACGAGAGCTGCACGCCGAACAGCATTCACTACGCGTGGGACACCTACGCGATGGCCAACGGCACCGCGCGCGCGATCGTCAAGAACGGCGGCGACACCTGGTACTTCCTGACCGCCGACTACGCCTTCGGCCAGCAGATCGAGCGCGACGTCACCGACGTGGTGGTGGGCGCCGGCGGCAAGGTGGTCGGCACCTCGCGCCATCCGTTCAACGCGAGCGATTTCTCGTCCTTCATGATCGCGGCCAAGTCCTCGGGCGCCAAGATCATCGGCCTGGCCAACGGCGGCAGCGACACCATCAACGCCATCAAGTCGGCGCAGGAGTTCGGCGTCGACCCGGCCAAGCAGAACCTGGCCGGGCTCGCGGTCTTCATCACCGACATCCACGGCGTCGGCCTGAAGGCGGCGCAGGGCGTGATCCTGACCGAGGCCTTCTACTGGGACGCCAACGACGAGACCCGCCAGTGGTCGCGCCGCTTCTTCGAGCGCATGAAGAAGATGCCGACCGCCATCCAGGCGGCCAACTACTCGTCGACCCTGCACTACCTGCGCGCGGTGCGCGATGCGGGCACCGACGCGACCGCGCCCGTGATGGCCAAGATGAAGGCCACGCGGATCAACGACTTCTTCGCCAAGGGCGGCCTGATCCGCGAGGACGGCCGGATGATCCACGACATGTACCTGATGCAGGTCAAGACGCCGGCCGAATCGAAGTACCCGTGGGACTACTACAAGCGGCTCGCGACCATTCCGGCGGCCGAGGCTTTTCTGCCGCTGGAGAAGTCGAGCTGCGCGCTGGTCAGGAAGAGCTGAGCTGCAGGCCCGGCGCGGCCTGCTAGCCTGCTATCGTGGCCTCCTTCATTGCCGCCAGCCGAGCCGGATGTCCGATCCCCTGCCTTCGACGCTTCTCGATGCCGCGCTGCGCGGCATGCTGCTGGCGCTGCTGACCCTGCTCGCCTTCGTGCTGGCGCGCGACCGTCCGCGCCTGCCGGCCGCGCGCGCCGGCGCCGCCTTGACGCTGGGCCTCGGCGTCCAGGTCGTCGCTTCGACGCCGACCTTCGAGGCCCTGGTGCCGCGCCTGTGGCAGGCGCCGCTGGTGGCCGTGTCGGTGGGCAATGCGGTGCTGTTCTGGGTCTTCGTGCAGGCGCTCTTCGATGACGACTTCGCGCTGCGCCCGGTGCATGTCGTGGCCTGGCTGGCGGTGGCCATGCTCAGCGGGTTCAACTGCGCGGTGCCGGCCGGCAGCGCATCGGTGCTGGCGCCGGTCCTGCTGGGTGTGCAGCGCGCCGTGCCGCTGCCGTTCGCCGTGCTGGCCGCGGTGGCGGCGGCCTCGCGCTGGCGCGCGGACCTGGTGGAGCCGCGGCGCCGGCTGCGCGCCTTCATCGCCGTCACCGGCATCGTCTACACGCTGGCGATGCTGGCCGCCCGCCTGGCTTCGCCGCAAGGCCGGCTGTCGAACACGACGGCCGCGATCGACGTGATGGCGCTGCTGCTGATCGTGGCGTCGGTGGCCTTCTGGATGCTGCGGCTGGGCGGCTCCGAGCTGTTTCCGCCGGCGCGCAGCGCGCCGGCCGAGGCCGCACCGGCACGCATCGCGGCGGCGAGTCCGGCACCGGCGCCGGCGCCCGACCCGGCCGAAGAAGCGCTCGCCGGCGCGCTGCAGCGCCTGATGGCCGGCGAGCGCGCCTACCGCACCGAGGACCTGACCGTCGCCGGCCTGGCCGCGCGGCTGGCGGTGCCCGAATACCGGCTGCGGCGGCTCATCAACCAGCGGCTCGGGCATCGCAACTTCAACGCCTTCGTCAACGGCTTCCGGCTCGAGGAAGCACAGGCCGCGCTGGCCGACCCGGCCCGGCGCGCACTGCCGGTGCTGAGCATCGCGCTGGAAGCCGGCTTCCAGTCGATCGGCCCCTTCAACCGCGCGTTCAAGGCCGCCACCGGCCTCACGCCCACCGAGTTCCGCAGGGAAAAGCTGGCCGATTCCTGAAATCGGCCAGCCGGAAGCCGCGCCTTCGGCTTTCGGCGAGACGCGGCGCGTGCATCGCGGCATCGTCCGCTCACCGAGGGCATGGGCCTTCGACGAAATGAGGAGTCGGGTTCGATGCGTTCATTCTTTTTTCCCGGCCTGGTGCTGGCATTGGTTTGCGGCCTGGCGCAGGCCTCCGTGGGCTTGAGCGAGATTCCCGCGACGCCGGTCGACGGGCCGGTCACGCTGTACTACCCCTCCAGCGACGAGGCCCGGCCGGTTCAACGCGGGCGCTTCACGCTGAGCGTGGCGGCCGCCGGTGCGCCCGTGCGCGGCAACGGCCGCCTGGTCGTCATCTCGCACGGCTCGGGCGGCGCGCCCTGGGTGCATGCGGACCTGGCGCGCAGCCTGGTCGAAGCCGGCTTCGTCGTCGCCATGCCCGAGCACCGGGCCGACAACTACAAGGACGACAGCGACCCCGGCCCCGACAGCTGGACGATGCGCCCGGCCGAGGTGTCGCGCGCCATCGACGCGGTCGGGCGCGAGGCGCGCTTTGCGCCGCTGCTCGACCTGACCAAGGTCGGCGTCTACGGCATGTCGGCCGGTGGTCACACCGCACTGAGCATGGCGGGCGGCAGCTGGTCGCCGGCCGGCTTCAAGCGGCATTGCGAGGCATATCTGGTCGAGGACTTCCAGTCCTGCGTCGGCCTGATCACGCACCTGACCGGCGGCCCCTTGGATGGGCTCAAGAAATGGGCCGCGCTGGCCGTGATCCGATGGCGCTTCGACGACGCCACGCCGCGCATCCACGACGATCCGCGCGTGGCGGCGGTGGTGGCGGGCGTGCCCTCCTCCGCCGACTTCGACATGGCCTCGCTGGCCGCGCCGCGCGTGCCGCTGGGCCTGGTCACCGCGCAGCAGGACCGCTGGCTGATACCGCGCTTCCACAGCGATCGCGTGCTGGAAGCCTGCAAGCCCTGCGAGCACATCGCCGACCTGCCCAGCGGCGGCCACGGCGCGCTGCTGTCGCCGCCGCCGCCGGGCCTGGGCGGACTCGTCGGCGACATGCTCAACGACCCGCCCGGCTTCGACCGCGGGGCGATGCCGGAAGTGGACCGGAAGATCACGGCGTTCTTCGACCGGCATCTGCTGCAGCAGTGATCGGGATGTGTCGCTTCGGAGGGGCAGAATGCAGCCATCGCTTGATCCAGAGGAGCAGCGCATGGGCACGAAAAAGCAGGTTCTGGTCATCGGCCTGGAGCCGACGCTGGTCGACTTCAGCCTCATTCCGGACATGAGTGCGGAGAAGGTGTCGACGGGTCTCGAAGCCGACCAGGCCACGTTGAATGCCTTGGGTTACGAGGCTCAACTGTGCCTGACCGACCTCGGCAGCACGGCCGAGGCTGTGGTCGCCCGGAAGCTTTCGGAGCACACCTTCGACTGCATCGTGATCGGCGCCGGCATCCGGACCTTGCCGGCCTACTTTCTGCTGTTCGAGAAGTTGATCAACGTGGTGCATCAAGGCGCGCCCGGCGCCAGGCTCTGCTTCAACACGAAGCCGAGCGATACGGCAGAAGCCGTGCAGCGCTGGGTTTGATTCCGATGAGTCCCCTCAGGCCTGCGTACATCGCGGCCCTCGCGTTGTCGATCGCCCTGGGGGCGCAGGCCGGCGCGTGGGGCGACGGCACGCTCGAGAACGACGCTGCGCAGGACTGGCTGGCCGAGTGCGCGCGCTCGACGGACTCGGCCCTCGTGTCGGAGGCGATCGAGATGGCGCTGGCGTCGAGCCATCTCGACGCGGACGACGGCTCCGCGGCCGTCGCCGCTGCCGAGGTGATTGCCGGCGCGATCGAGAGACGAAGCACTGCGGGCGCGAAGGTGCAAGCGGTGCCCTGCCTGGCCGGGACGCCGCCGGAAGCGCTGCGCACGCTGGCGCTGCAGGCGAGACAGGCCCTGGCGCGCGTCGCGGACCCGAAGGTCTCCGAGCTCGCGCAGCTCTGGGCAGAGGACAACAAGGCGCAGCGGTGGTCCGCCAACCTGGCTCGGCTGGCCGGGCGCCTTGCCGCGACGCCGGCGCCTTAGCGCGCTATTTCTTGATCTCGAGCTTGTAGACGCGTTCGGTGCCCACCGAATCCGAGCGCACCGAGTAGTAGCCATCGGTGGTCTGCAGGATGAAGCGGCACCACTCTTCGGTCGGCACGCCCTTCCATTCGATCAGCACGCAGTAGCGGCCGTCGTCCGAGATCTGCCATTTGCCGGGAGAGGTCGTTGTCTGGCCCGATGCTCGGACGGCGCCGGCGCCCCGGTTGTCGGAGGAAATGACGAAGCTGCCGCCCGCGTCGTTGCTCCAGTAGTGCACGTTCCCGCGGCCGCTCACGCGGCTCATCTTGGCACCGGTCAGCAGCTCGGTCGCCTCTTCCTTCGACAGCTTCTTGGGGCTCTTGGATTCCAGGTCGCGAAGCACCATGTCTTGCGCGTGGGCAGCCGTCGCGGCGGCGCCCAGCGAGACGAGCAGCACGGGCATCCAATGTGTTGGCAGGCGCATGATCGATGTTCCTTGAAGAAGGCGACCGAAACAGGGCCTGGGCAAATGCTCCCGGATTCGGTCTGGCATGTGGATCGGCGGCCCCGCCTGGATTCTGCGGGCGGGCGCCCCGTTCGACAACCTTCAGCCGTTCAGCTTGCCCATGGCCGGATCGCTCACCGAATGCCGGCCGGTCTCGACGCGGCCGGCGATGCGGCGGTAGTACGCAGGGTCCGAGTCGCAGGTGATCTCGAAGTCGTACCAGAAGCCGCTGTCCTCGATGTCCCACCGCTGCTCTTCATCGCCGCCACCCTTGACGCGCACGGTCCACGGGCCGTCGTTGCGGTAGGCCAGCGGCTTGATGGTGAAGACGCAGGCACGCTCGCCCTCGTTGCGCAGCTTCAGGTGCAGATCGCCACGGCGCACGTTGTAGCCGACGCGGATCTCGGGGTCGGGCGCGTTGCGCGCGCGCAGGGGGTTCAGGTCGCCCTTGAAGTGGCGGTGGAAACCGTTCGGCCCGAGCACCCAGAGGTCGTAGCGGCCGGCGTTGTCGGTCCCCGCGGCCCAGTCGTCGTCGAGCCGCTCGTTGGGCTCCACCATGTAGCGGCGCGGCAGGCGGTCGAGGTTGAGCTTGTCGTAGACGTGGAACACCGCCGCGGCCTCGCCGCTGTTCGCGAAGACGAGCTTGAGCCGGCCCTGCAGTGAATTGCTGCGCGCGCTCACGTGCAGCTCGTAGGGCAGCGCACGCGAGGGCCGCGTGCCGGTGGCCTGCACCGGCAGCAGCGAGTTCGCCGGCGGCACGATCTGGGGCAGTTGCTGCTGTGCGGCGCGCAGCGCGTCGGCCTGGCCGAGGGTCTTGCGGCCCGGCAGCGTGGGCAGCGGCTCGTTGTTGGGATTCTTGAAGTTGAAGGCGCTCGTCAGGTCGCCGCACACGGCGCGGCGGTAGCGGCTGATGTTCGGCTCCTTGACGCCGAAGCGCTTCTCGATGAAGCGGATGACCGAGGTGTGGTCGAACACCTGCGAGTTGACCCAGCCGCCGCGGCTCCACGGCGAGATCACATACATCGGAACGCGCACGCCGGGGCCGTAGACGCGGCCGTCGGGCTGCGGCTGGCCGGTGGTGCCGGGCGGGTTCGGATGGGTGAAGCGCTCGAAGGCGATGTCGGACTCGCGCAGCGTGGTCTTGCCGGCCGGCGTGCCGTCGGGGTTGAGCGAAGGCGCCGAGGGCGAGGGCACATGGTCGAAGTAGCCGTCGTTCTCGTCGAAGTTGACCAGGAGCACGGTCTTGCTCCACACATCGGGCACGGCCGTGAGTGCGTCCAGCGTCTCCTGGATGTACCAGGCGCCCTGCACCGGGCTCGACGGGCCCGGATGTTCGGAGTAGGTGGCCGGCGCGATGACGAAAGACACCTGCGGCAGCTTGCCGTTCTTGATGTCCTGCCGGAAGCGTTCGAAATACGCGTTCACGTCGAAGAGCGGGCCCGGCATGGTGTTGGCGATGCCCTTGTACAGCGGGTTGCCGGCGTCGTCGCTGGCCGGGTCGTAGGCAGGCGAGAGCGCCTCGTTGCTCACCGGCTTGCCCGAGGCCTCGTTGGCCTTGCGGTACTGCTTGAAGCCGGCCAGCGGGTTGTCGCCGAAGTTGTCGGGCATGTTCTGGTAGACGATCCAGCTCACCTTGGCTTCCTGCAGCCGCTCGGGGTAGGTCTTCCATTCGTAGCCGAGGGCGGACGAGTCGATGGAGTCCCACTCGTTGTTCAGCGATGCCACGCCGGCGCCGGTGGGGCCGTTGGTGCCGGTCCACATGAACATGCGGTTCGAGTTGGTGCCGGTGTGCATCGAGCAGTGGTACGCGTCGCACAGCGTGAAGGCGTTGGCCAGCGCGAACTGGAAGGGCAACTCGGCTTCCTTGTAGTAGGACATCGACGCCGGTGTCTTGTAGCGCACCCACTGCTCGATGCGGCCGCCGTCCCAGGCGTCCTGGCCGTCGCTCCAGCTGTGCGGCGTGCCGCTCACGCGCTGGGCATTGCCTTTGGTGCTGTCGAGGTAGTACGGCAGCACCGGCTGGCCGGCGGCGTTGTTCTGCTGCCAGACGTTGCGACCCTGCGGCAGCGGAATGGTGAAGCGGTCGCCGAAGCCGCGCACGCCGCGCAGCGTGCCGAAGTACTGGTCGAAGGAGCGGTTCTCCTGCATCAGGATCACGATGTGCTTGACGTCCTTGATGCTGCCGGTTTCGTTGTGCGCGGGGATCGCGAGTGCCTTGCGGATGCTGGGCGGAAAGGCGGCGAGGGTGGCGGCGGCGATGCCGGTGGTGGCGGTGCTTTGCAGGAATTTGCGGCGCGAGTTCATGGGTTCTTCTCCTCGTGGGGTCTCGTTGATCTCGGGGTCAGGGCGCGTAGCGCACGTCGGCAGGGTCGCTCGCCGTGGACGGCGTCTGCGTGTCGGTTTTCTGGCTGGCGGTGGGCGTGCTGCCGGTGGCGGCGGCACCGAGGCTGCTGCCGCCGCCGCTGTCGCCACCGCCGCAGGCGGCGAGCGCGCAGGCCAGGATCAATGCGCTCGTCGGGCGCAACAAGAGAACGGCTGTGTGCATGGGGGTGCTCCTTGTGTGGGAGCACGAGCCTAGGCAGCGGCCGTGACACCGCCGTGAAGCTCTACCAGCGGCCGGGTTTCGGGATCGTCCGCCGGCTCAGGAAAACACCGCTTCGAGATCGATTTCCTCGCCGGCCGGCATCTCGAGCCGCAGCGTGCTTTCGACATGGGTGAGGTGCTCGACCATCAGCGCGCAGGCCGCGTCGGCATCGCGCGCCTCCAGCGCGTCGACGATCGCGGTGTGCTCGTGGTGCGGACATGCCGGCATGCCCGGCGCGTCGTAGAGCGCGATCACGAGACAGGTGAGCGAGCACAGCTCGCGCATGTACTTGCCGAGATAGGGGTTCTGCGCGACCTCGGCGATCAGGATGTGGAACTCGCCGGACAACCGGATGATGGCGCGGCGGTCGTTGCGCGCGCGCGCTTCGGATTCCAGCGCGATGTTCTTGCGCAGGCGCGAGAGCTGATCGCGGCGCAGCTGGGTGGCGCAGAGCTCGCGCATCAACGCCGGCTCGACCACGCGACGCGCATTGAACACCTGGCGCGCCTGCTCCACGGTGGGGCTCGAAACGAAGGTGCCGCGGTTCGGCTCCACCGTGAGGATGCCGTCGTGCGAGAGCTTGCCGAGCGCGAGGCGGATCTTGGTGCGGCTGACGCCGAACACGCTCGCCAGTTTTTCCTCGACCAGCTTGGTCCCGGGCGGCAGCCGGTGCTCCCAGACGGCGCCGAGGATCTTGTCGCTGATCTCGTCGACCGAGGCGGCTCCCGCGGGTTCTTCAGTTGCCTTGGCGTTTTCTTTTGCCATGGTTTACCTCTTTTTGCATTTCAGTTTCACCTGAATTGTATAGCGGTTCTGCGGCCAATCTGGACTCAGCAAGGGTCGCATCCAGAGGGAATGTCTTCGGCCTCAGTGTTAACCCTTGGATTCTGCCTGAATACAAAACAAACACAACCGACGTACAAAAAACTACTTGATTGCACATCGGATTGCGCCTATTGTTCGGCCGTGCTTCCAACCCACACCCGACCAAACCCTGGAGAAATCCGAATGCACGCCACCCTGCCCCTCAGCGCGAGCGCAGCCCCCAAGGCCGGCTCGACGACCCGCCGCGTCGCGGCCGCGAGCCTTGCCGGCACCACGCTCGAGTTCTACGACCACTTCATCTACGGCGCGGCCGCCGCGCTGGTGTTTCCGAAGCTGTTCTTCCCGCAGAGCGAACCGCTGGTCGCCACCCTGCTCTCGTTCGCCAGCTATGGCGTGGCCTTCGCCGCACGGCCTTTGGGCGCGGCGATCTTCGGCCACTTCGGCGACAAGCTGGGCCGCAAGTCGATCCTGTTCATCACCTTGCTGATGATGGGCCTGGCCACCTTCCTGATCGGCTGCCTCCCCTCGTTCGCCCAGGTCGGCGTGCTCGCGCCGATCCTGCTGGTGGTGCTGCGCATCATCCAGGGCCTCGCGCTCGGCGGCGAATGGGGCGGCGCGGCGATCATGGTCAACGAGCTCGACCCCGAAGGAAAGCGAAGAGGCTTGCTCGGAGCCGTGGTTCAGATCGCGGCGCCGATCGGCCTGCTGCTCGCCAACGGTGCTTTCGCGCTGGTCACTTGGCAGGTGTCGGAAGAGGCCTTCCTGTCATGGGGCTGGCGCGTTCCGTTCCTGATGAGCGCCGTGCTGGTCGGCGTCGGGCTGTACATCCGCCTGAACGTCCAGGAATCCAAGGTGTTCGAGAAGGAGGCCAAGGGCAAGGAAGAGCACGCGCCCATCATGGAAGTGCTGCGCCACTACAAGCCGCAGCTGGCCATCGCGTTCTTCGCGCGCCTGGGCGGCGACATCGCCTTCTACGTGTTCACGCTGTTCCTGCTGTACTACGTGCCGACCAAGCTCGGGCTGCCCAAGAGCATCGCGCTCAACGCGGTGCTGCTGGGCGCGATCGCGCAGATGATCTTCATCCCGGTGGCTGGCTGGCTTTCCGACCGCATCGGCCGGCGCCCCGTCCTGATGATCGGCGGCATCGGCGGCGCGCTGTGGGCCTTCGCATTCATGCACATGGTGCAGACCCGCGACCCGGCGGCCATCATGCTCGCGTCCTTCGTCGGCATGGTGCTCGTGTCCTTCATGTTCTCGCCGCTCGCCTCCTTCCTGCCCGAGCTGTTCGCCACCAAGGTGCGCGTGACCGGCGCCTCGCTCGGCTTCCAGTTCGCGGGCGTGTTCGGCGGCGCGCTGGCCCCGCTGATCGCCACGGGCCTGATCGCCAGGTTCGATTCGACGACCCCGGTCGCGATCTACCTGGCGATCGTGTGCGGCCTGATCGCGGTCGCCGCCTTCGCGGCACGCGAAACGGCGCACATCAACCTCAAGGACGCGGGCCGCTGAAGGCCGCCGCAAAGGAACATCCGTGGACGCTTTCGATACCGTCGTTCGCAACGGGCTCATCGCCACCGCCTGCGAAACCATGACGGCCGACATCGGCATCCGGGACGGCCGGGTGGCCGCGCTCGGGCAGGGCCTGGCAGCCGGGCGCAACGAGATCGATGCCAGCGGCAGGCTCGTGCTGCCGGGCGGCGTCGATGCCCATTGCCACCTCGACCAGCCCATGGGCGACGGCCTGCGGATGGCCGACGACTTCCTGTCGGGCACGCGCTCGGCCGCCTGCGGCGGCACCACCACGGTGATCCCGTTCGCGGCGCAGATCAAGGGGCAGTCGCTGCGCGCGGCGGTGGACGACTACCACGTCCGCGCCGGCGAGAAGGCGCTGGTCGACTATGCCTTCCACATGATCGTGACCGACCCGACCGAGGCGGTCGTGCGCGAAGAGCTGCCAGCGCTGATTGCCGAGGGCTACACCTCGTTCAAGATCTACATGACCTACGAGGACATGAAGCTGGACGACCGCCAGATCCTGCGGCTGCTCGCGGTCGCGCGCCGCGACGGCGCGCTCGCCATGATCCACGCCGAGAACGCCGACTGCATCGCCTGGCTCACCGAGGCCCTCGAAGCCGCGGGCCACACGGCGCCGAAGTACCACGCGAACGCGCGGCCGATGGTGGTGGAGCGCGAAGCCACGCACCGCGCAATCGCGCTGTCGGAACTGGTCGACGTGCCGATCCTCATCGTGCACGTGTCGGGACGCGAGGCGATCGACCAGATCCGCTGGGCCCATGCGCACGGGCTGCGCATCTACGCGGAAACCTGCCCGCAGTACCTATTCCTGACCGCCTCGCACCTGGACGAGGGCTACGAAGGCGCCAAGTGCGTGTGCAGCCCGCCGCCGCGCGACAAGGCCAACCAGCGCGTGGTGTGGGACGGCTTGTCGGACGGGTTGTTCACCATCTTCTCGTCCGACCACGCACCCTTCCGCTTCGACGATCCGCAGGGCAAGAAGCCGGGCGGCAAGGAAGTGCCGTTCCAGTACATCCCCAACGGCATCCCGGGGCTGGAGACGCGGCTGCCGCTGCTGTTTTCCGAGGGCGTGCGCACGGGGCGCATCACGCTCAACCAGTTCGTCGCGCTGACAGCCACGAACCCGGCCAAGCTCTACGGGCTGAACCCGCGCAAGGGCACGATCGCGATCGGTTCCGACGCCGACATCGCGATCTGGGATCCGAACAAGGAAGTCACCATCGAGAACCGCATGCTGCACCACGACGTCGACTACACGCCCTACGAGGGCATGCGCATCACGGGCTGGCCCGTGACCACGCTGGTGCGCGGCGAGCGCGTGTGGGACGAGGGCCAGGTCTGCGGGCAGCCGGGCCACGGCCGCTTCCTGCCCTGCGGCAAGCCCGACATGGCGCGTCCGAAGGTGGGCGACCCGGCCGGTGGCGGGCACTATGTGGCCAACCTACCCGACGCGCTGGGCCAGCTGGCGCGACCGCCCCGTGCTTGAACTCGACGCATCGCAACTGGCCGCGCGCATCGGGCGCGCGGAACTCGACCCGGGCGAAGTGCTGGCCGCGTTCCGGCAGCGCATCGCCGAGCGCAATCCCGCGCTCAACGCGGTGGTCGGCGAGGCGCCCGCCGGCCTCGACGCCGAGATCGACGCGCTGCGCCGGCGCATCGCGCGCGGCGACCGGCTGCCGCTGGCCGGCGTGCCGGTGGTCGTCAAGGACGTGATCTGGGTCAAGGACCAGCGCGTCACGCAGGGCTCGCTCTTGTTCGAGGACTTCGTCGCGACGCAGGACGCGGTCGCGGTCGAGCGACTGCGGCAGGCCGGCGCGCTGGTGATCGGCATGGGAAACAGCTCCGAGTTCGCCTGCAAGGGCCTCACCACCAACAAGGTGTACGGGCTGACACGGCATCCGATGGACCTGTCGTTGACGCCTGGCGGTTCGTCGGGCGGCTGCGCCGTCGCGGTGGCCGCGGGCCTGGCGCCGCTGGCCCTGGGCACCGATGGCGGCGGATCCAGCCGCCGGCCGCCGGCGCATGTCGGTGTCGTGGGCTTCAAGCCTTCGTTCGGCGCCATCCCCGACCCCATCGGCTTCCCGCATGCCTTCATCGGCCTGCAGACGATGGCGCCGATCGCGCGCACGGTGCAGGATGCCAGCCTCATGTTCGAAGCGATGGCCGGCATGGATGCGCGCGATCCGCAATCGATGGAACTGCCGCGCGCACCGCTGTGCAGCGCCTCCGAATTGCGCATCGCCTTCAGTCCGCGCCTGGGGCTGGACGTGCCGGTCGACGGCGACGTCGAGGCCTGCATTGCGCGCGCGGTCGAGACCCTGCGCGCCGCCGGCCTGAGCGTTGCGCAGGACGCCCCCGCACGGCCCGCCGGCGCCGACGAAGACGCGCTGATGCCGCTGCAGCACGTGGGCCTTGCGCATCTCTTCGGCGACGCCTGGCAGCGCGACCCCTCGCGCTTCGATCCCGACGTGGCAAGGCAGATCGAGCGCGGCCTGCAGTGGCGCGGCGCGGACGTGGCGCGGGCACGCGAAGCGGGCTTGCGCATCGCCTTCACGCTCGCCGATTTCTTCGGCCGTCACGACCTGTTGATCTGCCCGACCACGCCCTGCGTGGCCTGGCCCCACGACCGCCTCGGGCCCGAGCGCATCGGCGGCGTCGCGGTCGAGCCGCGCGGCCATGCCGTCTTCACGCCCTTCGTCAACCACGCGATGGCTGCCGCCATCTCGATTCCCTGCGGCCGCGGGCGCGGCGGCCTGCCGGTCGGCCTTCAGGTCATCGCGGCGCGGGGCCGCGACCGCCAATTGCTCGAAGCTTCGAAGACCATCGAGGCCATGCTCGGCCCATGGGCCGAACGCTGACAACCCAAGGAAATCCATCATGCGCATCCTCGTCCTCAACCCGAACACGAGCCAGGGCATCACCGACCGCCTGATGGCAGCCGCACGCCCGGCTGCCGCGGCGGGCACCGAGCTCGTCGCCCTGACGGCGCCACGCGGCTTCCCCTACATCGCGACGCGCGCCGAAGCGCAGATCGGCGGCGCGGTCGCGCTCGAGATGCTGGCCGAACACCAGGCCGGCTTCGACGCGGCCATCATCGCGGCCTTCGGCGACCCGGGCCTGTTCGGCGCGCGCGAGCTGTTCGACATCCCGGTGGTCGGCATGGCGGAGGCTGCGATGCTCACCGCCTGCATGCTCGGCAAGCGCTTCGCCATCGTGACCTTTGCGCAGGCGCTGGGGCCCTGGTATGCCGAGTGCGTCGAGTCGCACGGGCTCACCGGCCGGCTCGCCGGCATCCGCATGCTCGACGGCCGCTTCGCGTCGGTGGCCGACGTGCAGGACGAGAAAGAGCAGCTGCTGGTGGACCTGGCCAACCGCGCGGTCGTCGAGGACGAGGCCGACGTTGTCATCCTTGCCGGCGCGCCGCTGGCGGGCCTGGCCGACAAGGTGAAGGATCGCATCCCGGTGCCGGTGGTCGACCAGATGGCGGCGGCCGTGAAGCAGGCCGAGGCGCTGGTCAGCCTCCATGTGCGCAAGGCCACCGCGGGGACTTTCAGGCGGCCCGCTGCCAAGCAGGCCATCGGACTGGCGCCGCACCTGTCGGCACGCTTCGAGCCTTCCTGAGCCCTTCGCGCCGGCCGTCGCGCTGGACTTGCCCCGGCACGCGGCGTAGCATCGTTTCCCCTTGCCGCCAGAGCCGCGACGACAAGTCCGTGTCCGTGCGGCTCCGACGGAGGGCGTATGAGCTATCACCTGGAAGGTCGGCTGCTCGAGGTCTGCAACTGCAATGTGCTGTGCCCGTGCTGGATCGGCGAGGACCCTGACAACGGCACCTGCGACACCATCGTCGCGTGGCGCATCGACAAGGGAACGGTCGACGGCGTCGACGTCGGCGGCAACACCATTGCGGCCGTGGCCCATGTGCCCGGCAATATTCTCGAAGGCAACTGGACGGCCGCGATCTTCGTCGACGAGAACGCATCCAAGGCGCAGGAGGAGGCCTTGCTCAAGGTCTACACCGGCCAGGCCGGCGGGCCGGTGGCCGACCTCGCCAAGCTGATCGGCACGGTGGTTTCGGTGGAACGGGCGCCGATCCGCTTCACCGTGGACGAGGGCAAGGGCGAACTCAAGATCGGCACCGACTACTACGCCGAACTCGAGCCCTATCGCGGCGCGATGGGCGGCCTGACCACGCTCTCCGACACCGTGTTCTCGACGGTGCCGGGCGCGCCGGTGTTCGTCGGCAAGGCGCCGAGCTATCGGTCCAAGAACGCGGCCCTCGGCATCGACCTCGACATCAAGAACCACAACGCGCTGCAAAGCACCTTCGTCTTCGACGCATGAGCTTCAGCGCGGGCGCTGCGCGGGCGGGTCCACCGCCGGCCAGCGCCTCCTCCCGTCATCGCCGCGTGTTCCTGCCGCTGCTGGCCGCGCTGGTCGCGCTCGCGTGGCTGGCGTTGTGGGCGTGGGCGCGCAGCCCCTACGGGCGCTATCTCGAGCACGGCGACTGGACCGCTTCGGGGCCCGCCGCCTTCCTGTGCCGCGCCGTCCCGGCGGGCGATGTGGTCGTGCCCGCGGTGCTCTATGCGCTCGCCTGGATCCTCATGACGGCGGCCATGATGTTGCCGACCACGCTGCCGCTGTTCAACGCCTTCGACCGCTTGACGGCCGAGCGTCCGGACCACGGGCGGCTGCTGGTGCTGCTCGGCCTGGGCTACATGGCGGTGTGGGGCGCGTTCGGCCTGCTGGCGCATGCACTGCACGGCGCCGTGCTGGCGCTGCTGGCCGGTGCGCCCACGCTGGCCTGGCACGGCTGGCTGATCGGCGCCGCGACCATCGCGCTGGCCGGGGCCTTCCAGTTCAGCCGGCTCAAGCACCGGTGCCTGGAGAAGTGCCGCACGCCGTTGAGCTTCGTCATCGAACACTGGCGCGGCCAGGCGCAGGCGCGCCACGCGTTCGCGCTGGGCGCTCACCACGGCCTGTTCTGCGTCGGCTGCTGCTGGGCGCTGATGCTGTTGATGTTCGCGCTCGGCACCGGCAGCCTCGGCTGGATGCTGCTGCTCGCCGCGGTGATGGCGATGGAAAAGAACCTTCGCTGGGGCCGGCGCCTCAGCACGCCGCTCGGCATCGCGTTGCTGGCATGGGCGCTGGCCCTGGTGGCCGTCCATGCCTGAAGCGCGCGACGGCCCGCCCGGCCTGCGGGCCATCGCGCTCACCGCGGCCGCCATGCTCGCCTTCGCGGCCAACTCGCTGCTGTGCCGCCTGGCGCTGCAGCAAGGCGCCATCGACGCGGCCAGCTTCGGCAGCATCCGGCTGGTGTCGGGCGCGCTCGCGCTCGCGCTCATCGTGCGGCTGCGCTCGAGGCCGCCGGCCGGGAGCCGTCCCGACTGGCTCGCGGCGGCCATGCTGTTCGTCTACGTCGCCTTCTTCTCCTTCGCCTACCTCAGCCTGTCGGCAGGCACGGGGGCGCTGATCCTGTTCGGCGCGGTCCAGCTGACGATGCTGGGCGCCGGCGTGCGTGCGGGCGAGATGTTCGGTCCGGTCGCCTGGTCCGGCTTCGTGCTGGCGGTCGCGGGGCTGGTCTACCTGGTGTCGCCGGGCGTGACGGCGCCGCCGCCGCTCGGGGCCGCGCTGATGGCCATCGCGGGTGTTGCATGGGGCGTGTATTCGCTGCGCGGCCGCGGCGTGGCCGACCCGCTGGCCGCCACCGCGAGCAACTTCGTGCGGGCGGCGCCGCTCGCCCTGCTGCTGAGCCTGGCGCTTGCGTCCCAAGCCCATGCGAACGCGGCCGGTGTCGCGCTGGCCGTGGCCTCGGGCGCAGTCACCTCCGGCATCGGCTACGTCATCTGGTATGCGGCGCTGCCCAGGCTCTCCGCCATGCGCGCCGCCACGGTGCAGCTGTCGGTCCCGCTGATCGCGGCCTTCGGCGGCGCGGCCTTCCTGTCGGAAGCGATCACGCCGCGGCTGGCCTTGGCCTCGGTCGCGATCCTCGGCGGCATCGCGCTGGTGCTGATGGGGAAGGCGCGCGCAGCTAAGCCGCGAGCTTGAAGAGACTTGTCGCCTCCAGGTCCAGCACCTCCTGCTCGCGCTGGTTGAAGAGGCGCCAGCGCCAGCGCAGGATGCCCAGCGTGGAGCGCTTTTCCGAGCGGCGCACCTCGATCACGTCGGCCACCAGGCGCAGCGCGTCGCCGGGACGCACGGGGTTGGGCCACTTCACGTAGGCCAGGCCCGGCGAGGCGAAGGACTCGGAGCCCGCCAATGCCGCATTGGTCACCAGCCGCATCGCGATGCCGCCGGTGTGCCAGCCGCTGGCGATCAGTCCGCCGAAGGGGCCATCGGCGGCCGCTTCCGCGTTCGTGTGGAACCACTGAGGGTCGTAGGCCTTGGCGAACTGCAGCAGCTCGGCCTCGGTGACGAGGTAGGGCCCGGCCTCGATGACCTGGCCCGCGTGGAACTCGGCGAACTTCATGCCCCGAGCTTAATAAGTTTCGAGGTGCAGGCGGCCTTCGCGCTTCAGGCTGGCGCCGACCGTGTCCCAGTCGAGCCCGGCCTCCACCGCCACGTCGCGCAGCGCGAGCACCACGCCCTCTTCCATGCTCTTGAGCCCGCACACATAGAAGTGGCTCTGGCCGTCCTTCAGCAGCACGGCCAGGTCGGCGGCGCGTTCGCGCATCGCGTCCTGCACGTAGCGCTTGGGCGCACCGGGCGTGCGCGAGAAAGCGAAATTGATGTCGATGAAATCCTTGGGCAGGGTCTGCAGCGGCCCGAAGTACGGCAGCTCCTGCTGCGTGCGCGCGCCGAAGAAGAGCAGCAGCTTGCCGCTCTCGAACTTGCCGCTCTTGCGCAGGCGCCGGCGCCACTCGGTCATGGCGCGCATCGGCGCGCTGCCGGTACCGGTGCAGATCATCACGATGTGCGACTTCGGATGGTTGGGCATCAGGAAGGAGGTTCCGAAGGGCCCGATGACCTGGACCTTGTCGCCCACCTTGAGGTCGCACACGTAGTTGCTGGCGACGCCGCGCACCGGGTTGCCCTGGTGGTCCTGCAGCACGCGCTTCACCGTCAGCGAGACGTTGTTGTAGCCGGGCCGCTCACCGTTGCGCGGGCTGGCGATGGAGTACTGGCGCGCGAAGTGCGACTTGCCGTTGGCGTCGGTGCCCGGCGGGATGATGGCGATGGACTGGCCCTCCAGGACCGGGAAGGGCATGGACCCGAAGTCCAGCACGATGTGGTGCGTCTGGTTCTCGTAGCCGGCCTCGGTGCAGTTGAAGTTGCCGACCACCGTCGCCGTGGTCGGGTTCTTCGGCGGATGCAGGTTGGTGTAGGCGTGCGCGGCCGACCAGGGCGGCGTGGTGGCGCCGTACTGCGCGGAGTTGAAGGCGACCTCGCCCGCTTCGGCGGCCGGTTGCGGCGGCGCGGCCGGTGCGGGCGCCAGCGTTTCGGCAGGTGATGCGACGCCTTCGGCCTCGAGCTGCTCGGGCGTGAGCTCGGCCGGCAGTTCGTCCCAGGTGAGCTGTTCTTCGATCGAATAGGCGCGCACCACGGGCATGGTGCGCCAGTTGTCGATCGAGCCCGTCGGGCACGGCGAGATGCAGGCCATGCAGCCGTTGCAGACATCGGCGCGCACCACGTAGTTGCGGTCGTCGTGCGTGATCGCATTGACCGGGCAGGTGGCCTCGCAGGTGTTGCAGCGGATGCAGATTTCGGGGTCGATCAGGTGTTGCCTGATGACGTTGATTTCGACGGCCATGTCCATGTTGTTCTCCTAGAGCCCTCCCCTTCCGGGGGAGGGTTGGGTGGGGGCACGCGGCGCTTGTCGTGGGCACGCCGCATGCCCCCATCCCTGCCTTCCCCCGAAGGGGAAGGAGCAATACCGATCAGCCGAATCTCACGTATTCGAAATCCACCGGCTGGCGGTTGATCCCCATCACCGGCGGCGCGATCCAGCCCGCGAACTTGCCCGGATCGACCACGCGGCCCATCAACGATGCCACGAAAGCGAAGTCTTCGGCTGTCGGCAGCCACTCGGCCTTCTTCGCGGCCCACTCGGCCTCGTTCACCACGCGGCCTTCGGGCGACATCTTGATGCCGGCCAGCGCCCCGATCTGGCGGTTGAAGGCCTTGTGCGGCACGACCAGGCGGGTCGGGATGCCGGCCTTTTCGAGCACCTTGTTCCAGCGGCCGATACCGGCCACCGAGTCCTTGATGAAGTCGTCGCGCAGCACTTCGTTCAGCGCGTTGAGCATCGGCACGTCCTTCTCGACGAGATGGCCGTCGCGCACTTCGAGCACCTTGTAGGTCTGGCCCTTGAGCACGTGGTCGTCGCCGCGCTTGCCTTCTTCGTAGCGGCCCTTGAGGCCCGAGCTGTAGAAGATGGCGGCGTTGCTCGACTGGTCGGCGCCGAACAGGTCGATGGTCACGCTGTAGTGAAAGTTCAGGTAGCGCTGGATCGTGCCGAGGTCGATGGCACCGGCCGCGCGCACTTTCTGCGGGTCGTCGGTCTTCAGCTCGTTCATCACGGCCGCGGTGCGCGCGAGCACGCGCGAGACGCCGCTCTCGCCCACGAACATGTGGTGCGCTTCCTCGGTCAGCATGAACTTGGTGGTGCGCGCCAGCGGATCGAAAGCGCTCTCGGCCAGGGCCGACAGCTGGAACTTGCCGTCGCGGTCGGTGAAGTAGGTGAACATGAAGAAGGCCAGCCAGTCCGGCGTCTTCTCGTTGAAGGCGCCGAGGATGCGCGGGTTGTTCTCGTCGCCCGAGGTGCGCTGCAGCAGCGCCTCGGCTTCTTCGCGGCCGTCGCGGCCGAAGTGCTTGTGCAGCAGGTAGACCATGGCCCACAGGTGGCGGCCTTCTTCGACGTTGATCTGGAACAGGTTGCGCAGGTCGTACATGCTGGGCGCGGTGAGGCCCAGGTGGCGCTGCTGCTCGACCGAGGCCGGCTCGGTGTCGCCCTGCGTGACGATGATGCGGCGCAGGTTGGCGCGGTGTTCGCCGGGCACGTCCTGCCAGGCCTTTTCGCCCTTGTGGTCGCCGAAGTGGATCTCGCGGTTGGCATCGCCCGGGTTCAGGAAGATGCCCCAGCGGTAGTCGCGCATCTTCACGTGGCCGAACTGCGCCCAGCCCTGCGGGTCGACGCTCACGGCGGTGCGCAGGTAGACCTCGTAGTTGGTCGAGCCGTCGGGGCCGACGTCGTCCCACCAGTTGATGAAGTTCGGCTGCCAGCCTTCGAGCGCGCGCTGCAGCGTGCGGTCTTCGCCGAGGTTGACGTTGTTGGGGATCTTCTCGCTGTAGTTGATCGTGCTCATCGTTGTTCCTTCAGTGTTGGTGGTTCACACATCCGTTCGCCATGCCCCGTTCGCCCTGAGTTTGTCGAAGGGCCTGCGCGAGGCTTCGACAGGCTCAGCCCGAACGGATTGGGGCTCAGCCCGAACGGTTTGCGGCTCAGCCCGGACGGTTTTTTTTGACTCAGACGCGGTTCAAATCGAAGCCGGCCTTCTCGCCGGTGCCATAGACCTTCAAGGCACCCTTCTCTCCGACGGCATTGGGGCGCTGGAAGATCCAGTTCTGCCAGGCGGTGAGCCGGCCGAAGATGCGGGTGTTCATGTTTTCCTTGCTCGCGAAGCGCAGGTTGGCTTCGAGGCCGGTCAGTGCATCGGGCGACATGGCGGCACGCTCCTCGATGGCGATGCGGATCTCGTCGTCCCAGTCGATGTCGTCGGGCGCGGCGGTGACGAGGCCGAGCTTCAGGGCTTCGTCGGCGTCGAGCGCGCGGCCGATCGCGCCGCGGGCGGCTTCCATCGGCGCGGCTTCTTCATAGAAGCGGCGCTGCAGGCGACTCTGGTCGTTGACCATCGGGAAGAAGCCGAAGTTGAATTCGTCGAGCGTGATCTTCGGCGCGCGCTCGGCATCGTCGGGCAGCGCGAGCATGTAGGTGCGATCGGCCGCGAAGGCGATCTCGGCCAGCGTGCCGGCGAAGCAGGAGCCGGAATCGACCAGCGCGAACAGGCTGCGCGAAGAGACGTCGAGCCGCGCCAGCGTGCGGCGCAGCGCGCCGATGGTTTCGCGCACCAGCCAGTGGTCCTTGTTCGCGAGCAGCGTCTTGTCGCTGTCGAGCACGGCTTGCGCATCGCCTTCGGTCTTGAGCAGCCAGGTGCCGATGTCGAGCTCGTTGGTGCGCATGTTGAGGATGGCGTCGTCGAGCTGGCGCACCATCGCGAGCGGCCACCAGGCGGCGCCCGCGGCTTCGATGCCGGCCACGTCGGCGGGCTGCGCGCCCTTCGGCGCCTTGACGGTGAAGGTCGCGGTGCGCCGGGCGCGGTCGATCTCGACCGTGACGTGTTCGTAGCGCAGGCTGTCGGCGCCGTCTTCGCGCTCGAGGCGCGTGAGGCTCACGCCCTTGCCGTTGGCCGGGCGGTCACTGGCTTCGGCCAGCCTGGCGGCGCGCTCCTGCACCGCGGCACCGAACTGCGCCGGCTTGGCGATCGCATCGACCAGACGCCAGTCGACCGCGCGCTGGCCGCGCACGCCTTCGACGCTGCTGCAGAAGATGTCGGCCAGGTCATGGCGCACATGGCGCTTGTCGGTGACGCGGGTCAGGCCGCCGGTGCCGGGCAGCACGCCGAGCAGCGGCACCTCGGGCAGCGAGACGGAGGAAGAGCGGTCGTCCACCAGCACGATCTCGTCGCAGGCCAGGGCCAGCTCGTAGCCGCCGCCGGCGCAGGCGCCGTTGACGGCGGCGATGAACTTGAGCCCGGAGTGCTTCGAGGTGTCTTCGATGCCGTTGCGCGTCTCGTTGGTGAACTTGCAGAAGTTCACCTTCCAGGCGTGGCTCGAAACGCCCAGCATGAAGATGTTGGCGCCCGAACAGAAGATGCGGTCCTTGGCGCTGGTGACGATCACCGAGCGCACCTGCGGGTGTTCGAAGCGCACGCGGTTCAAGGCGTCGTTGAGCTCGATGTCGACACCCAGGTCGTAGCTGTTGAGCTTGAGCTTGTAGCCGGGGCGGATGCCGCCGTCTTCGGCGATGTCCAGCGACAGGCGGGCCACCGGGCCTTCCACGCTGAGCTTCCAGTGGCGGTATTGCGTGGGGTCGGTGCGGTAGTCCACGCGAGCGGGGTGAGAGGCGGTGTCGGTCATGTCGAGGTCTCCTGTGTGCCGTGGGGTCTAGGAACAATAATGCATTTGTCGAGCGACTGAACATGCATCATGCTGCATGTTATGGCATGCGTCAACCCCGAATCGGACTTTTTACGTTTCGTCGCTCAGCCCGCCCGGCTCATCGCCTCGCGCACTGTCGTGCGCAGCGCCTGGAAGCTCTGCGCCAGGTCCTGCCCGCTGGTGTCGACGCTCAGATCGGCCTTGGAATAGAAGGCGGCGCGCCCGCTCAGGATGCGGCGCAGGTCGTCCATCGCTTCCTTGCTGGCGGCCATCGGCCGGGTGTCGCCCTGTGCGGCGACGCGGCCCATGTGTTCTTCGGGCGCGGCCTGCAGCCAGACGGTGGTGCAGTGCGTGAGCAGCTCGTTGAAGGTGGCCGGGTCGGAGACGATGCCGCCCGGCGTGGCGATCACCACCTCGCTGTAGATCTGCACCGCCTCCTCGAGCGCGCGGCGCTCGTAGCGGCGGTAGGCGTTGGTGCCGTAGAGGTCGTGGATCTCGCGCACGCTGCAGCCGGCGAGCTTCTCGATCTCGCGGCTGAGCTCGACGAAGGGCACTTCGAGGTCGTCCGCCAGCATCTGGCCCAGCGTGGACTTGCCCGCGCCGCGCAGGCCTACCAGCGCGATGCGGCGGTTGCGCGCCGGGTCGCCGGCGGCGGTGCCGAGCAGCTCGCCGAGCGCCAGGCGCGCGCGCCGCAGGTCGGACTCGCCGCGGCGCTCCAGCAGCTCGCGGATCAGCAGCCACTCGGGCGAGCTGGTCGTGATGTCGCCGACCAGCTCGGCCAGCGAGCATTGCAGCGCGGTCGCCACCTGCTGCAGCACCAGGATCGACGCATTGCCGATGCCGTATTCGAGGTTGGCGAGGTGGCGCTCCGAGACCTCGGCGGTCTGCGCCACGGCCTTGCGCGTGAGGCCGCGGCGCGCGCGCAGGTTGCGCACGCGCTCGCCCAGCGCCACCAGCAGGGGATTCTTGGCTTCCTCGGCCGGCGGGGCCGGATCGGCTGGCGCGGTCAGCACCGCGTCGGCTCTTTCGTTCATGTCACTCCTTGCTCTCTCCGGTTCTCTTATCCGGGTAAACACCATATATGCACTATATTGCTTGACACCTTTTGTGTCGGTGCTTATGGTTCATGCACAGGCAAGATACTGCACACAGCGGATTGCCGCAAGTTTCTTCTCCAACCCACGCATGAACACACCGATGTCCAAGGAAAGCTTCCACCAGATCGTGGCCGACGTGACAACGCAGCTCGCCGGCCGAGCGCTCGATGACGAGCTCGACCGCTGGCTCAACACGGTGCATGGCGCCGGCAGCCCTGCCTTCGAACGGCTGAAGCAGGCCTGCATCGACGGCGTGGCCGAAGGCTGGCTGTGCGAGCGCGAAGGCGGCGGCATCAAGTACGGGCGGGTCTTCAAGGCCGAAGACGAACTGCACCGCTTTTCGGTCGACGTGGTCGACATGAAGGACATCGCCGGCCCGCACCACGCGCATCCGAACGGCGAGATCGATCTGATCATGCCGCTGGAAGGCGATGCGACCTTCGACGGCCGGCGGGCGGGCTGGTGCGTCTATCCGCCGGGCACCGCGCATCACCCGACTGTGGCCCAAGGCCGCGCCTTGGTTCTCTATCTCCTGCCCGAAGGGCAAATCCAGTTTACGAAGGCCGTATGACCGAAATCCTCTCCAACTACGTCGCCGGTCGCTGGCAAGCCGGCAGCGGCGCCGGCACCCAGCTCTTCGACCCGGTGCTCGGCACCGAACTGGCCCGCGTCGACGCGACCGGGCTCGATTTGCCGGAGGCTTTCGCGTTCGCGCGCGAAACCGGCGGCGCCGCCTTGCGCGCGCTCACCTACAAGGAGCGCGCCGCATTGCTCGGCGCGGTCGTGAAGGTGCTGCAGGCGAACCGCGACGCCTACTACGAGATCGCCACCGCCAACTCGGGCACGGTGAAGAACGACTCGGCGGTCGACATCGACGGCGCCATCTTCACGATCGGCCAGTACGCCAAGTGGGGCGACGCCCTGGGCGACGTGCGCGCCTTGCGCGACGGCGACGCGGCCAAGCTCGGCAAGGAGCCGGTGTTTCTTTCGCAGCACCTGCAGGTGCCGACGCGCGGCGTGGCGCTCTTCATCAACGCCTTCAATTTCCCTTCGTGGGGCCTGTGGGAAAAGGCCGCGCCCGCCCTGCTCTCCGGCGTGCCGGTGATCGTGAAGCCTGCGACCTCCACCGCCTGGCTCACGCAGCGCATGGTGCGCGACGTGGTCGAGGCCGGCGTGCTGCCGGCCGGCGCGCTGTCGGTGATCTGCGGCAGCTCGAACGGGCTGATGGACCAGCTGCAGGGCTTCGACGTCGTCTCCTTCACCGGCTCGGCCGACACCGGCGCCGTGATCCGCTCGCACGCCGCGGTGGCGCAGCGCTCGGTGCGCGTGAACATCGAGGCCGACAGCCTGAACTCCGCCCTGCTGCTGCCCGACGCCGCAGCGGGCAGCGATGCCTTCAACCTGCTGGTGCGCGAGGTGGTGCGCGAGATGACGGTCAAGTCGGGCCAGAAGTGCACCGCGATCCGCCGCATCCTCGTGCCCGCTGCCGTCTACGACGCGGCGGCCGAAGCCATCGGCGCCAAGCTGGCGGGCATCACCGTCGGCAATCCGCGCAACGAGAGCGTGCGCATGGGTTCGCTGGTGAGCCGTGCGCAGCTCAACGCCGTGCGCGAAGGGCTGGAAGAACTCAAGACGCAGGCGAGCGTGCTGCATGACGGCAGCCAGGCCGCGCTGGTCGATGCCGACCCGGCCGTCGCCGCCTGCATCGGCCCGGTGCTGCTGGGCGCACGCGATGCAGATGCCGCGCAGCGCGTGCACGACATTGAAGTGTTCGGACCCGTCGCCACGCTGCTGCCGTACCGCGACCTCGAGCATGCGATCGCGCTGGCACACCGCGGCCAGGGTTCGCTCGTGACATCTCTCTATGGCGCCGACGAAGCAGCGCTCGGCCAGGCGGCCGTGCAGCTCGCCGCGAGCCACGGGCGCGTGCACGTGATCACGCCCGACGTGGCGCAGGCGCAGACCGGCCATGGCAACGTGATGCCGATGTCGATGCACGGCGGTCCCGGCCGCGCGGGCGGCGGCGCCGAGCTCGGCGGCCTGCGGGCGCTGGACTTCTATCACCGGCGCAGTGCGGTGCAGGCCAGCCCGGGCGTGCTCGCCTGGCTCGGCCTCGCATCGAGCTGAAGACCGCCGGAACAGACGGACCCGAGGAGACACGATGAGCCTGCCTGCCACCTTCAATTTCGCCGAACACCTGTTCGCTCTCAACCGCGGGCGTGCGCAGAAGATCGCCTACGTCGACGACCGCGGCACCCTCGCCTACGGGCAGCTCGAAGACCGCGCGCGCCGGCTCGCTGCCGCGCTGATCGCCGCGGGCGTGAAGCGCGACGACCGCGTGCTGCTGCTGATGCTCGACAGCAGCGACTGGCCGGTGAGCTTCCTCGGCTGCCTCTACGCCGGCATCGTGCCGGTGGCGGTCAACACGCTGCTGACGACCGCCGACTACGCCTACATGCTGGCGCACAGCGGCGCCAAGGCGGCACTGGTGTCGGGCGCGCTGCTGCCGGTGCTGCAGGACGCACGCGGCAAGGGGCCGAGCGAACTCCAGACGCTGATCGTCTCGCAACCCACGGCTGCCCTGCCCAACGGCGCCCAGGATCTCGAAGCCGCCATCGCGGCTCATGAGCCGCTGCCCGCACCCGCCGCCACCGCGCCGCAGGACCACGCCTTCTGGCTCTACTCCTCCGGCTCCACCGGCAAGCCCAAGGGCACGGTGCACACGCACGGCAACCCGTGGTGGACGGCCGAGCTCTACGGCAAGCCGGTGCTCGCCTTGACCGAGAACGACGTCTGCTTCTCCGCGGCCAAGCTCTACTTCGCCTATGGCCTGGGCAACGGGCTGACCTTCCCGCTGTCGGTGGGCGCGACGGTGCTGCTGATGGCCGAGCGGCCGACACCCGACGCCACCTTCAAGCGCTGGACAGGCGAGCACAAGCCCACGGTCTTCTTCGGCGCCCCCACCGGCTTCGCCGGCATGCTCGCCTCGCCCGCGCTGCCGGCGCGCGAAGCGGTGTCGCTGCGCATGTGCTCCTCGGCCGGCGAGGCGCTGCCGGGCGAGATCGCGCAGCGCTTCAAGCAGCACTTCGGCTGCGAGATCATCGACGGCATCGGTTCCACCGAGATGCTGCACATCTTCATCTCCAACCGGCCGGGCGACATCCGTTACGGCACCACCGGCAAGCCGGTCGAAGGCTACGTGATCGAACTGCGCGGCGAGGACGGCCAGCCGGTGCCCACGGGCGAGGTGGGCGACCTCTATATCAAGGGGCCGAGCACGGCGGTGATGTACTGGGGCAATCCGGAAAAGAGCGCCGAGACCTTCCGCGAAGGCTGGACCAAGAGCGGCGACAAGTACTCGCGCGACGCCGACGGCTACTACACCTACGCGGGCCGCAGCGACGACATGCTCAAGGTCAGCGGCATCTACGTCTCGCCCTTCGAGGTCGAGGCGACGCTGATGCAGCACCCGTCGGTGCTCGAGGCCGCGGTGATCGGCAAGGAAGACGCCGACGGGCTGACCAAGACCAAGGCCTATGTGGTGCTCAAGTCCGGCCAGTCGGTGACGGACGAGGAACTGAAGGCCTTCGTCAAGGAGCGCCTCGCGCCCTACAAGTACCCGCGCTTCATCGAGTTCGTGGACGAGCTGCCGAAGACGGCCACCGGAAAGATCCAGCGCTTCCGGTTGCGCGAACGGGAGCGCGCGGCGTGAGCGCAGACTCCGAATTCACCGCCATCGAGTGGCGGGGGAAAGACGTGCGCATCGAATACGTGCACATCGCACCCGAACGGACCGACGCGCCGCTCATCGTCTTCCTGCACGAAGGCCTGGGCTCGATCGCGATGTGGAAGGATTTCCCCGAGCGGCTGTGCGAGGCCGGCGGCTTTCGGGGGCTGGTGTTCTCGCGCCCGGGCTACGGCCGCTCGACGCCGCGCGAGCCCGACGAATTCTGGGACGTCGACTACATGCACCGCCAGGCGCACGAGGTGCTGCCGGCATTCTTCGAAGCGCTGGGCATCACCGAGGCGCCCTGGCTCTTCGGCCACAGCGACGGCGGCTCGATCGCGCTGCTGTATGCCTCGCGCTTTCCCGATCGCGTCGCCGGGCTGGTGCTGCTCGCGCCGCACATCTTCGTGGAAGACCTGACGGTCGCGAACATCGACCAGGCACGCAAGGCCTGGCTCGAGACCGACCTGCCGAAGAAGCTGGCCCGCTACCACGACGACGCCGACGCCACCTTCTGGGGCTGGAACCGCATCTGGCTGCACCCGCCCTTCAAGCAATGGAACATCGAAGCCGGGCTCGATGCCATCCGTTGCCCGGTTCTTGCTATCCAGGGAATCGACGACGAGTACGGCACACTCCGGCAGATTCGCGGCATCGCCGGGCGCGTGCCCGGCACGAAGCTCCTGGAGGTGCCCGACTGCGGGCATTCCCCGCATCGCGACCAGCCGGAACCCGTCATAGTGGCGACCGTTTCGTTCGTCCGGGAAGCCCGGCCGGCGGGCAGGGAAAACTCGTGCTTGAGAGATAAATGATTTACCCTTAAAGTATCGGTGCCTGTCCGAGTTCCACGGAGCGCGTCCGACCCGCGCCGTTCCCATCCCTTTCATTTCATCAACGCCAGGAGATCCCTCATGACCACCCCCCACGCACGCTTTGCACGCACCACGCTGGCCGCGCTGGCGCTGGCCTGCATCGCCACGCTCGGCCACGCCCAGCAGGGCAAGCTCAAGGTCGGCCTGATGCTGCCCTTCAGCGGCACCTACGCCGCGCTCGGCGTGGCGATCGAGAACGGCTTCAAGCTGCGCGTCGAGGAGCAGGGCGGCAAGCTCGGCGGCCGCGAGATCGAATACATCAAGGTCGACGACGAATCGGACCCGGCCAAGGCGACCGACAACGTCAACAAGCTGATCAAGCGCGACAACGTCGACGTGATCATCGGCACCGTGCACTCCGGCGTCGCGATGGCGATGGCCAAGGCCGCGAAGGAAAGCGGCACCGTGCTGATCGTGCCCAACGCCGGCGCCGATGCGGTGACCGGCCCGATGTGCGCGCAGAACATCTTCCGCAGCTCGTTCTCGAACTGGCAGCCGGCCTATGCGATGGGCGAGGTCGCGGCCAAGCAGGGCAAGAAGACCGCGATGACCATCACCTGGAAATACGCGGCCGGCGACGAGTCGGTCAACGGCTTCAAGGAAGGCTTCGAGAAGGGCGGCGGCAAGGTCCTGAAGCAGCTCACCGTGCCCTTCCCCAACGTGGAATTCCAGGCGCTGCTGACCGAGATCGCGGCGGCCAAGCCCGATGCGGTGTATTCCTTCTACGCCGGCGGCGGCGCGGTCAAGTTCGTCAAGGACTACGCGGCGGCCGGCCTCAACAAGACCATCCCGCTCTACGGCCCCGGCTTCCTGACCGACGGCACGCTGGACGCGCAGGGCGACTCGGCGCAGGGCATGCTGACCACGCTGCATTACGCCGACGGCCTCAACACGCCGCGCGACAACAGCTTCCGCACCGCCTACGCCAAGATGTTCAAGCTCCAGCCCGACGTGTATGCGGTGCAGGGCTACGACGCGGCGCAGATGCTCGCGATCGGCCTCAACGCCACCAAGGGCGACATCTCGAAGAAGGCCGAGTTCGCAGGCGCCATCGAGAAGGCCAAGATCGACAGCCCGCGCGGCGCGTTCACGATCGGCAAGTCGCACAACCCGGTGCAGGACGTGTACCTGCGCAAGGTGGACGGCAAGGAGAACAAGGTCGTCAATATCGCGGTGAAGGGCCTGGCCGACCCCGGCCGCGGCTGCAAGATGTAGCTCGCCCCCAGGTTGCGCGCACTTCGTGTCGCGCGCCCACCCCCTACCGGGGGCAACGCCAGCGGCTCGGCAGAGCCGGTTCCGCGGCGTTCCCCGGAGGGATCCAAGTACCTCTCGTCGACACTAACCAAGAGCCCGCAACGTGGACTTCGGTACCTTTCTCGTTCAATGCCTGAATTCTGTGCAGTACGGGCTTCTGCTGTTCCTGGTGGCCTCCGGACTGACGCTGATCTTCGGCATCATGGGCGTGATCAACCTGGCCCACGGCAGCTTCTACATGATCGGCGCCTACATGGCGTTCGCGCTGTCGCCGCTCTTCGGTGACCAGTTCATCGTGATGCTGGCCGCGGGCGTGGTGCTCGCGGCGCTCTTCGGCTACCTGCTGGAGTGGGCCTTCTTCAGCTACCTCTACCAGCGCGACCACCTGCAGCAGGTGCTGATGACCTACGGGCTCATCCTCGTGTTCGAGGAGCTGCGCTCGCTGCTGGTGGGCAACGACGTGCACGGCGTCAAGGTGCCGCCCTGGCTCGACGGCAGCTTCGCGCTCGGCGAGCTGATGAGCTATCCGTGGTACCGGCTCTTCGCCTCGGCGGCCTGCATCGTGCTCGCGGTCGGGCTCTATTACGTGGTCAACCGCACGCGGCTGGGCATGATGATCCGCGCCGGCGCAAGCAACCGCGACATGGTGCGCGGGCTGGGCATCGACATCCGCCGGCTCTACCGCATCGTGTTCGCGGCCGGCGTCGCACTGGCCGCGCTGGCCGGCATGATCGCGGCGCCGATGTCCTCGGTTTATCCGAACATGGGCGCGAGCGTGCTGATCATCTGCTTCGTGGTGGTGGTGATCGGCGGCATCGGCTCGATCACGGGCGCGCTGGTCGCATCGCTGCTGGTGGGTTTCGTCGACACCTTCGGCAAGGTCTTCTTCGCCGAGCTGAGCGGCATGGGCGTGTACGTGCTGATGGCCATCGTGCTCATCTGGCGCCCCGAAGGTTTGATGGGACGCAAGGCCTGACATGAAGCGCTTTTCGCATTTCCTTCCGCTGATCTGCGCGATCGCGCTCGCGCTGCTCGGCCCGATGCTGAGCCCCTACATTTCGGACCTCGTGGTCAAGGTGATGATCCTCTCGATCTTCGCGTTGAGCCTCGAACTGCTGGTCGGCATGACCGGGCTGGTGAGCCTGGGCCACGCGGCCTTCTACGGCATCGGCGCCTATGCCACGGTGCTCGGCTCCGGCAAGGATGGCGGCTCGATCGCCTTGCTGCTGCCGCTCGCCATGGGTTGCGCCGCGGGCTACGCGCTGGTGACGGGCGCGCTCAGCCTGCGCACGCGCGGCGTGTACTTCATCATGGTCACGCTGGCCTTCGCGCAGATGGCCTTCTTCGTGTTCCACGACACCGCGCTCGGCGGCGGCAGCGACGGCATCTACATGTACGTGCGGCCCGCGCTCGGCGCGCTCGACATGGAGAACCGCAGCGTGCAGTTCTACTTCGTGCTGGCGGCGCTCGCGGGCACCTACGGCTTTCTCGCGCTGATCCGCCGCTCGCGCTTCGGCGCCGCGCTGGCCGGCATCCGCGTCAACGAGCAGCGCATGCGCGCGGCGGGCTTTCCGGTCTACGGCTACAAGCTCGCGGCCTTCGTGATCGCCGGTGCGCTCGCGGGCCTCGCGGGCTTTCTCGTGGCCGCGCGCGACGGCGTGGTCAACCCCGAGCTCCTGGCCTGGCACAACTCGGGCGAGGTGCTGCTGATGATCATCCTGGGCGGCCTCGGCCACCTGCGCGGCGCGGTGATCGGCGCCGTGGCCTTCACGCTGCTGAAGGAACTGCTTTCGACGCAGGCGCTGGTGGGGCCGCTCGCGGACCATTGGCAGCTCACGCTCGGCATCGCGATCATCGCCTTCGTCGCGCTGCTGCCTAAGGGCATCATCGGGATCGCTTCGCGCTTCTCGTCTTCGAAGGCTCCGGCATGAGCATGTTGCTTTCCGTCGAAACCCTGACGCGGCGCTTCGGTGGCCTGGTCGCCGTCAACGCGGTGAGCCTGGACCTGCACCGCGGCGAAGTGCACGCGGTGATCGGCACCAACGGCGCCGGCAAGTCGACGCTGATCAACATGCTCTCGGGCGAGATCGACGCTTCCGGCGGACGCATCACGCTCGACGGCATCGAGATCACGAAGCGCGCGCAGTTCCGCCGCGCGCTGGCCGGCGTCGGCCGCAGCTACCAGCGCACCACGATCTTTCCGGAGTTCACGGTGCTGGAGAACTGCCGTCTTGCGGCGCAGGCGGCGACGCCGCGGCCGTGGGCGATCTGGCAGGCCTCGCAGCAGTGCGCCACGAGCAACGGCGCGGCGCGCGAAGCGCTGGAAGCCGCGGGCCTCGCGGCCGTGGCCGAGCGCGTTGCCGGCACGCTGAGCCATGGCGCCAAGCGCCAGCTCGAAGTCGCGATGTGCCTGGCCACGAATCCGCGCGTGCTGCTGCTCGACGAGCCGCTGGCCGGCATGGGCGCCGAAGAAACCGAGCGCATGCTGGGCCTCTTGGCCAACCTCAAGACCTCGCACGCGATCCTGCTGGTGGAGCACGACATGGACGCGGTGTTCCGCATCGCCGACCGCATCACGGTGATGGTCAACGGCACGGTGATCGCGACCGGCGACCCGGCGTCGATCCGCGTGAATCCCGAAGTGCGCACGGCTTACCTCGGGGAGGACCACTGAGATGCTGAACATCGAAGGCCTCAACACCTACTACGGCGACAGCCACATCCTGCGCGGCGTCGACGTCGCGATGCCGGCCGCGACCTCGGTCGGCTTGCTCGGGCGCAACGGCATGGGCAAGACCACGCTGATCCGCTCGCTGATGGGCTATGTGCGCCCGGCCTCCGGCCGCGTGAAGCTCGACGGCGACGACGTCACCGGCTGGACGCCGGAGAAGATGGCGCGGCGCGGCATCGGCTACGTGCCTGAAGGGCGCGGGATCTTCCCCAACCTCTCGGTGCGGGAGAACCTGGTGATGAGCGCGCGCCCCGGCATCGACGGCAAGCGCGCGTGGACTTTCGATCGCGTGATGAGCACCTTCCCGCGCCTCACGGAGCGGCTCTCGCACGGCGGGCAGCAGCTGTCGGGCGGCGAGCAGCAGATGCTGTCGATCGGCCGCGCGCTGATGACCAACCCGCGCTTGCTGATCCTCGACGAGGCGACCGAGGGGCTGGCGCCGCTGATCGTGGCGGAGATCTGGCGGGTGATCGGGGAGATACGGGCCACCGGGATCGCCACCCTCATCGTGGATCGGGACTGGCGGAAGGTGCTGGGGAATACCGATCAGGCGGTGGTGATGGAGAAGGGGAAGATCGTGAGGCAGGGGCCTTCTGCGGGGCTGTTGGGGGAGCCTGAGGTGTTGGAGGAGTTGTTGGGGGTGTGAAAAAGACCGGTATTCATCTGGGCGCTTCAGACCGCCATTCCACCTTCGAACTGCCGAACCTGCTCCCGCATCCCTTCCACGACCCGCTCCCAAATCATTGGCGAAAACGCCTCCGGCGCCCTCTCCTCCACCCTCCTTATCGCCCCTTCCACCTCCCCCACCATCGCCCGCATCGCCTCCCACACCCCCACCCCCCCGTTCTTCATCGCCAGCCCCTGCCAATGCCTGGCCTGGATCGTGTGCAGCGCATAGTGGGCATTCTTCGCCCGCACCGCCATCGCCAGCCCCGCACTCCGCCACCGAAACTGATTCGCCCCATCCCCCACATAGGGCCACACCGAGATCACGTCGTATAGCGGCGTCATCGCATACACGTCCCCCTGCCCCAGAAAGATCGAGTAGTTCTTGGCATGCCCATCGGTCGCGGCCAGGAGCCAGAAGGCCAGCTGCGTCAGCAGAAAGGCCGCGCGATCGGTCTGCGCATCTGCGCTGCCGGCCAGCACCTTCAGGCAAGCCTCCATGCCGGGGCCGCCATCCTTCTCGTACTTCTTGTCGGGCGGGTAGCCCAAGGCCTGGCAGAAGTCCTCCTGCGGTAGGCGCGCGATCCACTTCTTGCCGTCCGTCCACGCGCGGTCGAAGCGTTCGACGATCAGCACCTTCTGGCCGTCGAACTCCGCGATCTCGGTGTTGGCGACGGGCAGGCCCAGCTCGCGCAGCAGTTGCGCGCACAGCCATTCGTTCTCGACCGAGTCGGACAGGTCGACGCGCCGCGATCCGCCGACCATGCCAAGCGGCAGCTTGAAGATGTGGGTGGTGGGTGTCGCGCCGTGCGGCCGGCACCAGCGGCCGCGATAGCGGGTGAAGGCGGTCTTCTCCTGCGCGCCGGCGAGGGAGATGCGGAACAGGTCTTCGTCGTCCGCGGACTGGCCCAAGGGAGCGTCGGAAGTCACGGCATGCAGCAGGCTGCGCACGTCCGCGTCGCGCAGCGGTTCGCAGTCGACGCGATCCCATCCTTGCGGCGCCATGCCTTCAGGCAGCAGCTGTACTGCGCCGACGCAGTCGCGGCCGATAGCCTCCAGCAAGCTGAAGGCCTGGGCGTCGCGCGTTCTGAAACGGCGGCGCAGGCGCTCGCGAATGCGGTCGTTGTCCGGGAGGAGGTTGTCGAAGTAGTTGGCGACGACCTGGCCGCGGATCTCGCGGACGCCGGTGATGGGCAGGGACAGCGACAGCGAACGGCGCTTGTCGGATCGCAGCCATTCGCTCGCGTAGCTCAGGACGTGGGTGCCTCGCTCGACCCGCCAGTGGCCGACGAGTTCGCCGTTCATCCAGATGCCGAGAGCGGCGCTCACCAGGAGCCCTTCTTCGGCGGGATGACAAAGGTCGGGGGCTGTGTGCGGGTCGAGGCTCGTTTGGCGGGCGGCGTCACCAGGGTCTTGGCTGGGGGCTCCTGGGCCGACACGGCTGAAGACGGGACACCTTCCGTGAGTTCACGCAGGACCAGAGTGGCGCCGAGCGCGGACAGGATCTGGACCAGTTGGTCGACGCTGACCAGACCCGGCCTGGCCTCGATCTCGGCGATGCGGGCTTGGCCCAAACCCAGCCGTTGCCCGAGCTGGGCCTGGGTCAGCCCATGCCGCTTGCGCAAGGCGCGAAGATGCGCTCTCAGCTGGTCTGCGAGACGGATGGCGTAGTCCATGGTGGTAGTGCATTTATCGGCCAAAGCCAGTAACTGCACTTTATCGCCCAAAGGCGATATATGCAAGATATTGGCTTCAGGCGATAGCGCTCACCCGTGTCCTCCGCCTGGGCAGGACCTGGCGCATTGATCAACCCATTTGCAAACATTTCGGGGATCCGCACACCTCAGCCGCCCTGGCGAGCTGCACACCAAGCGCCCGCGATGTGACTTACTTTCCACCTTCCCCGACGCGTTGTCACCACAATGTGTTACTCCGCCCAAGACCGCTGCTAATCTCGCGCCGCCACTGCCCCTCAGTGGCCGTGCGGAGGGCACACGTCACAACAAAGCCCTCGAGGAGACAGCGACATGAAACGATTTCTCGTGCCAATGGCCTTCGTGCTGGCGGCGATGCAGCCCGCCTGGTCACAGGACATCGTGATCGGCCAGTCAGTGCCCTTGAGCGGCAGCAATGCCGACATCGGCCGCGACATGCGCGACGGTGCGCTCGCGGTGTTTGCTCAGGCCAACGCCAGCAAGGAGCTGGGCCGCACCATCAAGCTCGTCACGCTGGACAACGCCAACAACCGCCAGCGCGCACTCGAGAACTCGCAGCAGCTGCTCGGCCAGCACGCCGCGATGGTGCTGTTCGGCTACAACTCCGCGACCAACAGCCTCGACGCGCTGCCGCTGGCAGAGCAGAACAAAGTGCTGTTCTTCGCGCCCTTCAGCGGCTCGCTGAGCCTGCGCAAGCATCCCAACGTCTACACCATCCGCGCCTCGTATCGCGACGAGGCGGCCAAGGTGATGGAGGCCAAGCGCACCGTCGGCTCCGACAAGACCGTGATCCTGTACTACGACGACGAGGTCGGCCGCAGCAACTACGAGGCCGCGGCCGCCGCGTTCACCGACGCCGGCCTGCCCAAGCCCAAGGGCGTGGCGACCAAGCGCGGCGCGGCGATGGAGTCCGCCACCGTCGAGGCGCTGGTGAAGGACGCGCCGCACTACGTGCTCGCGACCACGCAGTTCAGCCAGGTGGGCGACTACCTCAAGGCCGTCGACGGCAAGCCGCAGCTGGTGCCGGTGGCCGCGCTCTCCTTCGTCAACCCCGACGAGCTGGCCGAGTCGCTGGGCAACGTGGCGCGCGGGACGGTGGTGTCGCAGGTGATCCCGTCGCCGCGCATCTCGAACCAGGTGGCGATGCCGGTGGTGAAGAGCTGCGCCGAGGCGCTGACCGCGTTCAACGGCGGCAAGCTGAACTACACCTCGCTGGAGTCGTGCATCGCCGCCAAGACGCTGCTGGTCGCACTCAAGAAGGCCGGCGGCGCCAAGGCCACGCGCGAAAGCGTGCTGCAGGCCATGGGTACCCTGGGCCGCGTCGACCTCGGTGGCTACGCGCTCACCTTCTCGCCGACCAGCCACCACGGCAGCACGATGGTCGACCTGACCATCCTGTCGCGCGGCAACCGGTTCGTACAGTAAGCGTCAGGCTTCCACCAGGTCTTCGACCCGCGCGGACCGGGCCGTGACGACCTTGCGCGCCGCGCGCTCGTCGCCCATGGCGCGGACCAGCGCGCGGTCGCCGGCGCGGCTCGCGGCCTCGATGACGGTGAGATGCAGCAGGTCGCGCTGGGCGTGGCTGCCGCCGAGCGGGCTGCTGGCCGCGAGCAGGGGCAGCAGCAGTTCCACGCAGTGCGCGTACCGGCCTGCCGCGAAGGCCTGCAGCCCGCCCGCGGCCGGCAGCGCCACCGCGACGGCGGCCTGTGCGCCGGGGCGCCGGGCCGACTCGGCGATCGCCGCGATGCCGGCCTTGGTCCCGCTTTCGTCGCCGGCAGCGGCCAGCGCCATCACCGCATGCACATCGTTGAAGGCATGGGCGCCCCACGCGGCCTGCAGGCGCCAGCGTGCGGCCAGGGCCTGCCAGCGCGCCGACACGTCGACCCCGCGCAGATGGAAGCGCCACAGCAGCGCGCTGGCATCGTTGAGGTTCAGGGCGATGGCTTCGGGCGCGGGCGTGACCGTTTCGTCGTAGAGCGCGAGCGCCGCGTCCATGTCGCCGCTGGCCACGTGCATCAGCGCCAGGTGCCAGTGGTTGTGGACGGCCATGCCGCAGTCGGACGCCCAATGGCGCTGGGTGGTCTTCAGCCAGCGGATGCCGTCGGCCGTGCGGCCCTGCATCTCGCAGACGTGCGCCACCGCGTGCACGGCCCAGCTGTCGTGCGGCTGCAGCTCGACGGCGCGGCGGCCGACGGCCTCGGCGCGCGCGTACTCGTTGCACTCCTCGAGGCCGAAGGCGTGCATGCCGAGCAGGTAGCCATAGCCCTTGTCGTTGGCGCTCCACTGCGTCAGCGAGCGCGCGACGCGGTCGCGCAGCATGAAGGAGTGGCCGAGAAAGAGATCGCCCAGGTGCGCCAGCTGCAGCGCGAGCAGATCGCGCGGATGCTCGATCAGGTGCCGGCCGAGCAGTTGGTTGGCGCGCAGCAGCTCGCCCTCGCTCCAGGCGCCGAGCGCGGCGATCAGCGAACGCTCGCGCTCGTTGGCCTTCTGCGGGCTAGCGGCCGCGGCGTCGACGCAGGCCTTGGCGATGCCGTGCAGCTGGCCGTCGAAGCTGCCGAGCAGCATGCCGGCCATCAGCAGCTGTCCGGAGACGAAGCCGGGATCGCGCTCCAGCGCCGGCGTGAGCACGGCGACCGGATCGGCGCGGAAACCGTGGAACAGGTCGAGTGCGTGCTCGTAGGCGGCGAGCGATGCGCGATCGGTGGTGGAGACGGCCTGGCCGTATGCATCGCGGAGGGTCGTGGTCATGGTGCGGGTCCTGGGTGAATGGTTGAGCGGATTGCGCATCGAGCGTAAATTCGCCCCTCTTCCCCGCACGAAGCCATTCCGGCAACAAGCCTGACGAATCAGCCATGAGCGCCACCCGTCTCCCGCGGATCGCCATCGTCGCCACGCCGCTGAGTTCGGCCTCGGTGGTCTATGGCATGTACGAGATGTTCAAGTGCGCGGGCCGTGACTGGCCGTGGATGTTGAACGGGCACTACGGCCAGTCGGTGCTTGACCCGGTGATCGTCGCCGCGCAGGCCGGCGAAGTGACCGGCTGCAACCAGCTGCCGATCCGCGTCGAGATGGCGTTGTCGGAATGCAAGGCGCCGGCGGTGGTCTGCGTGCCGGAGTCGCTGCTGATGCCCGAGCACGCGGAGCCGGGCCTGCTCGAGGCCGAGGCGGCATGGCTGCGCCAATGCCACGCGAACGGCTCGCTGGTAACCGCGGCCTGCTCCGGCGCGATGCTGCTGGCCCAGGCCGGCCTGCTCGACGGCCATGAGGCGACCACCCACTGGGCCTACTGCGAGGCCATGCAGCGCCGCCACCCCAGCGTGCGCGTGCAGCCGCAGCGCGCGCTGGTCACCACCGGCGACGGGCACCGGCTGGTGATGGCCGGCGGCGGCAGCTCGTGGATGGACCTGGGGCTCTACATCATCGCGCGCTGCGTCGACGTGGAGACCGCGATGCAGGTGGCGCGCGTGCTGCTCATCGACTGGCACCACGTCGGCCAGCAACCCTTCGCGCGCGTGGCGCGATCCAGGCAGGTCGACGATGCGCTGATCGGCCGCTGCCAGGCCTGGATCGCCGACCACTACGCCGACCCGGCGCCGGTGGCCGCGATGATCCAGATGAGCGGGCTGCCGCAGCGTTCCTTCCAGCGCCGCTTCAAGCTGGCCACAGGCATGGCGCCGCTCGAGTACGTGCACACGATGCGGATCGAAGAGGCCAAGCATCTGCTCGAGACCAGCGAGCTGCCCATGGCCGCCGTGGCCGAGGAGGTCGGCTATGACGATGCGGCCTTCTTCGGGCGGCTGTTCCGGCGCCAGGTGAACCTGACGCCGCCGCAGTACCGGCGGCGCTTCGGCGGGTTGCGGGCGGCGCTGTCGGCGCATGGACACGCTTGAGGGAGGAGCGACACAACATGCCTTATCTGCAACTCGACCTGAACGGCCACCACGCCGTCGAAGACAAGAAGCGCCTCGCCAAGGCGATGTGCGAGACCTACGCCCGGATGATGAGCGTGGACATCCGCCGCATCAGCATCGCGATCCGCGAGCTCGGCGAAGGCGGCGTGTGGCGCACGGTCGACGGCGAGCCGACGCCGGTGTCGGTGCTGATGTGCGACATCCGGCGCGGCCGGTCGGCGGAACTGCGCATGGAAGTGGCCAAAGCGCTGTGCCGGCACTGCATCGAACTGCTGGGGCTGCGCGAGGACCGCTTGAACGTCGAATTCACCCAGCATGCCGGCGACGAGATGTACCACCCGACGCTGGGCGGCTTCAGCCCCGAATGGTCGGCCGATGAGGCGCCCGACGCGGGAGGCTGAGCTGTCTTTGCTCCCTCTCCCTCCGGGAGAGGGTTGGGGTGAGGGCACTGGGCGGTTGATCTGTGCGCTGCGCTTCTTGCTTGGGCCTGGAGCCGGGTTTCGCCCCGGCTCCGGCCTCAGCAAAGCGCAGCGCTACTCGATGAAGCGCCGCAGCCCTTCCAGATCGACCACGGTGATCCCCCCGTACTCGATGCGCAGCAGCCCCGCCTCCCGCAACCGGTTCAAAGCCGCATTGCACCGCTGCCGCGACAGCCCCGAAAGATTCGCGATCTCCTCCTGCGAAGTCTGCAGGTGCACGTCGCTGCCCGGATACAGCCACGGATGGAACAACCCGGCCAGCGCGCGCGCCACCTGGCTGTCGGCATCGAGCAGCCGGTGCGCCGCATAGTTGCCCATGAACCAGTGCAGCCGCTCGTTGATCTGCGTCAGCAGGAAGTGGTTGAAACTCATCTGCGTGCGGTGCAGCCACTCGAAGGTATCGAGCGGCAGCAGCGCCACCCGGCTGTCGCGCAGCGCGATGATGTCGGCGGAGCGCGGCATGGCGCGCAGCAGCGTGCCCTCGCCGAACCAGCTGCCGACCGAGAGGCCGCCCAAGGTGACGGCGCGGCCGTCGTCGGAGGTGATGCACCACTTGAGCAGGCCTTCGAGCGTGCCGTACCAGTGCAGCGGCGTGTCGCCGCGGCGGCACAGCGCGGCGCCGGCGGCCACGGGCTCCTCGCGCATGTCGTCCTGCACGCGCGCCTGCGCCGCCGCGTCCAGCCCGGGGAACCAGACCGATCGCTGCAGCAGCTCGGGGATCGAAAGGGACGCCGGCTGTCTCTGGCCCGGCCTGGTGTTCGGCATCAACGCTCCTGCTGCGCCTCGTAAACCCTGATCTCAAATGTCATCGCGATGACTGCCGGGGCGACGGCAGCCAAAAATAATAGCGCGCTGTCCACAGGAGAAATCTCATGTCGAAGCGCAGAAAAGTGATCGTGACCATCGCCCCGACGGGCGGCATGGCGCACAAGTCGCAGAACCCCCATCTTCCCACCCAGCCCGACGAGATCGCCGCCGACGTGGTGCGCTGCTGGAACGCCGGCGCCAGCGTGGCCGCGATCCACGCGCGCCGGCCCGACGACGGCGCGACCTGCGATGCCGCGGTCTACCGCGACATCAACCGCCGCATCCGCGCCGCCGGCTGCGACATCGTGATCAACAACTCGACCGGCGGCGGCGTGCATGGCGACATGGTCAAGCCGCTCGCCGGGGGACGCTGGGAGATCGCGTTCGACGAGCGCGTGAAGGGCATGGACGCCGGCGCCGAGATGTGCACGCTGGACGCGACCACGCTCAACCTCAGCTTCGAGGGCCGCGAGATCCTGATGGACACGCCGCTCGCCAAGGGGCGCGAGCTCGCGGCCGGCATGAAGGCGCGCGGCATCAAGCCCGAGTGGGAGGTGTTCAGCCCCACCCACATCCTGCAGGACACGACGACGCTGATCCAGGAAGGCCTGGACGAAGCGCCCTACTTCATCAACCTGGTGATGAACGTGCATCGCAACTTCCAGAACGCGATGCCGTTCTCGCCGCGCAATCTGCAGATGATGGTGGACACGCTGCCCAAAGGCGCGATCTTCGGCGTGAGCGGCATCGGCCCTTCGCAGCTCGAAGCCAACATCAGCGCGCTGCTGCTCGGCGGCCATGCACGCGTGGGGCTGGAAGACAACCTCTACTTCCGGCACGGCGAGCTGGCGACCAACCTGCAGCTCACCGAACGCATCGTGCGGGTGATCCGCGAGATGGACATGGAGCCGGCGACGCCGGCCGAGGCGCGCGACATGATGGGTTTGCCGCGCGTCGGATTGCCGCGCCCCGAATTCGCGCTCTGAAGATCGATCCCGGAACAACCAAGGAGACAACACCATGAACGATCGTCGCCACTTCCTCCACGCGCTCGGCGGCGCCGCCGCGATCGCGGCCCTGCACCCGCTGGCCGCGCTCGCCCAGACCCTCGAGCAGGTGAAAATCTACTACGGCTTCCCGGCCGGCAGCGCCGGCGACAGCGTGGCGCGCCGCGTCGGCGAGAAGCTGGCCGGCTCGTCATACACCCGCAATGCGGCCGTCGTCGAGAACAAACCCGGCGCTGGCGGACGCATTGCGCTGGAATTGCTCAAGGCCTCGCCGGCCGACGGCAGCGTGCTGGCGCTCACGCCCTTCTCCTGCACCTCGATCTACCCGCACATCTACAAGAAGCTGAGCTACGACCCGGGCAAGGACCTCGCGCCGGTGTCGATCGCCGCCGTGATGCACCACGGCCTGGCGGTCGGGCCGCTGGTGCCGGCCAGCGTCAGGAACGTCAAGGACTTTCTGGCCTGGGCCAAGGCCAACCCGGACCAGGCCAGCTACGGTTCGCCGGCAGCCGGCTCGACGCCGCATTTCATCGGCGCGCTGCTCGGCATCAACAACGGCGTCGAACTCAAGCACGTGCCCTACCGCGGCTCCATCCCCGGCGTGACGGACGTGGTGGGCGGCCAGATCGCTTCGATGATCACGCCCAGCGGCGACTTCATCGCCAACCACAGGGCCGGCAAGCTGCGCCTCATCGCCACTTCCGGCAAGGCGCGGTCGCCGTTCTCGCCCGAGGTCCCGACCCTGGCCGAACAGGGCTTTGCGGAATTGACCACCGAAGAATGGTTCGGTTTCTACGCGCCGGCCAAGTCGCCTGCCTCGGTGATCGCCGCCGCCAACGCGTCCGTCAACGCCGCGATCAAGGACAAGTCCGTCATCGACAGCCTGGCGGTGGTCGGCCTGATCGCCCAGGGCTCCACCATCGAGGAGATGGTGCGCTCCCAGAACGCCGAGTTCGAGCGCTGGGGTCCGCTGGTCAAGAAGATCGGCTTCACGGCCGAGTCTTGACGGATGGCGCGCATGGACACGGCCATCACACGCGTCGCGGTCGTCGGCACCGGCGTGATCGGCGCCAGCTGGGCCGCCTATTTCCTCGCGCACGGGCTCGACGTCGACGCCACCGATCCTTCGCCCGGCGCCGAGGCGCGATTGCGCGAGGGGGTGGCGCAGCACTGGCCAACGCTGCAGCGCTTCGGGCTGGCCGACGGGGCGTCGGTCGACAGGCTGCGCTTTCACGCAACGCTGGAAGACGCCGTGCGCGATGCAGACTTCGTGCAGGAGAACGGCCCCGAGCGCATGGACTTCAAGATCGACCTGTTCCGCCGCATGGACGCGGCCGCGAAGCCGCATGCGATCCTCGCATCGAGCTCCTCGGGCCTCGCGACCAGCGGCGTGCAGTCGGGCTGCGCGCATCCCGAACGCGTGGTGCTCGGCCATCCCTTCAACCCGCCGCACCTGATTCCGCTGGTGGAGGTGATCGGCGGCGAAGGCACTTCCGCCGACACCATCGAACGCACCATGGCCTTCTACGCGGCCATCGGCAAGCGACCGATCCACGTGAAGCGCGAGGTCAAGGGCCACATCGCGAACCGCCTGCAGGCCGCGCTGTGGCGCGAGGCTTTCCATCTGGTCGAACAGGGGGTGGCCTCGGTGGCCGACATCGACACGGCCATCGCGCACGGCCCCGGGCTGCGCTGGGCCGTGATGGGCCCCTTCATGAACCTGCATCTCTCGGGCGGCGCCGGCGGCATCGCGCACGTGCTCGCGCACCTGGGCGGGCCGATCGAGGATTGGTGGAAGGATCTCGGGGCGCCGAGCATGACGGCGGAGCTGAAGCAGCAGGTGGCCGAAGGCGTGGCAGCGGAATTGGGCGAACGCCGCACCAACGATCTCGAAGCCGCGCGCGACACCCTGCTGTTGGACCTGATTCGCGCCAAGAAGGCTTCCGGCACACTCGAATAACAAACGGCACCAGGAGAACACGCGATGAAAGCCACCGGCTTCTTCGACGACGAAAGCCAGCTCGCCCCGCCCCGCACCCTGCGCATCGACTTCGACGACGGCTCCTTCGCGCTGCGCTCGCCCGTCGCGCTCAAGCCCTATGCGCGCTGCGTCGGCGAATGGCTGGAGCGCTGGGCGCGCGAGACGCCCGATGCCCTGGCGCTGGCCGAGCGCGACGAAAGCGGCGAAGGCTGGCTACAGCTCGACTACCGCGCGCTGCGCCGCGCCGTCGGCGCCGTCGCGCAGGCTTTGCTGGACCTCGGCGTGCCGGCAGACAAGCCGGTGGTGATCCTTTCCGACAACGCGATCGACCATGCGGTGCTGATGCTCGCCACCATGCACATCGGCCGCACGGCGTGTTCGCTCTCCAGCGCCTACTCGCGCATGGCCAAGGACCCGACCCGCCTGCACGGCATGCTGCGCGCGCTGGGGCCGGCGCTGATCTATGCCTCGGATGCCAAGGTCTACGGCGGCGCGCTCGCGGGCTCGGGCGTCGACGTGCCGACCGTGTTCAGCCGCAACGCCGACGCGCATCCCGGTGCGCTGCGCTTCGAGCAGCTGCTGGCCACCAACGAAACACCGGCCGTCATGCAGGCCTTCGAAGCCATCCTGCCGGACACCCATGCCAAGTACCTGCTGACCTCCGGCTCCACCGGCAAGCCCAAGGTGGTGATCAATACGCACCGCATGCTGTGCGCCAACCAGCAGATGATCGCGCAGACCTGGCGCTTCCTCGATCAGGAGCCGCCGGTGCTGGTCGACTGGCTGCCCTGGAGCCACACCTTCGGCGCCAACCACAACTTCAACATCGTGCTCAGCCATGGCGGCGCGCTCTACATCGACGAGGGCCGGCCGGCGCCGGGCCTGATCGAGAAGACCGTGCGCAATCTGCGCGAGGTGCGGCCCACGCTGCTCTTCAACGTGCCGCGCGGCTTCGACATGCTGCTGCCTCTTCTCGAAGCCGACGATGCGCTCGCGGCCGAAGCGCTCTCGCGCCTGCGCCTGTGCTTCTACGCCGCCGCCGCGCTCGCGCCCTCGACCTGGCAGCGGCTCGAAGCGGTGGCCCGGCGCGCGCGGCCCACGCAGCCGCTGTGGCTCACCACCTCATGGGGCGCCACCGAGACCTCGCCTGCGATCACCTCGGCGCACTGGCGGCTCGACGGCGCGGGTTGCATCGGCGCGCCGCTGCCGGGGCTGGAACTCAAGTTCGTGCCCAACGGCGACAAGCTGGAGATGCGGGTCAAGGGCGTCTCGGTCTTCCCCGGCTACCGCGATGCGCCGCGCGAGACCGCGCAGGCCTTCGACGACGAGGGCTACTACCGCATCGGCGATGCGGGCTACCTGGCCGATGCCGCGCGGCCCGAGTGCGGCGTGATGTTCAACGGCCGCGTGGCCGAGGACTTCAAGCTCACCAGCGGCACCTGGGTCTCGGTGGGGACGCTGCGCGTGGAGCTGGTCTCGCGGCTCGCGCCGCTGGCGCAGGACATCGTGATCACCGGCCATGACCGCGAAGCGATCGGCATGCTGGTCTTTCCGAGCCCGCAGGCCACCGCCCTGCCGCGCGACGAACTGGCGGCCGCGCTGCGCCGCACGATGGGCGCGATGCGCGACGCGGGCGCGGGCTCCTCGCAATGCCCGGTGCGCGCGCTGGTGCTCGCGACGCCGCCGGACATCGATGCCGGCGAGATCACCGACAAGGGCTACATCAACCAGCGCGCGGTGCTGACGCGGCGAGCGGCCGAAGTCGAGCGGCTGCACGGCAGCGCGAGCGATCCGGAGGTCGTGCACCTGGACGAATGAGCGCCCGATGCTGTGGCTCGGCCTGGTCCTGTGCTTGCTGGCGGTCGCTGCCGTCGGCCTCTCCGCCTATGGCGCCAGGCGGTGGGCCGATGCCACGCGAGCGCTGACCGTCAGGCTCGAAGCGGCCCGAACCGACAACAGGGTTCGACCTCTGTCTTCGGCGCGCTTCGACGCGCGCGAACTCGAGGGCCTGCCCGCGCCGGTGCAACGCTATTTCCGCGCGGTGCTGAAGGAAGGCCAGCCCATCGTCGCCGCGGCCACGGTCGAATTCGCCGGCGCGTTCAACATGTCGACCACCGGCGAGCAGTGGAAGGCGTTTACGTCGCGGCAAAGGATCATCACCCGTCGCCCGGGCTTCCTGTGGGATGCCGATGTCTCCATGCTGCCGGGTTTGGCGGTGCGCGTGGTCGACGGCTACATCGCCGGCGAGGGCCTGCTGCGCGCCGCGGTTCAGGGCCTGTTCGCGGTGGCCGACGTCCATGGCGGCGGTGAGATCGCCCGCGGCGAACTGATGCGCTTCTTCGCCGAAATGGCGTGGTACCCGACCGCGCTGCTGCCCAGCCAGGGCGTGCGATGGGATGCGCTCGACGACCGCTCGGCGAATGCCACCATCGTGGATGGGCCGCTCACACTGACCCTCCTGTTCAGATTCAACGACGCCGGCTTGATCGACTCGGCGCATGCCGAAGCGCGGGGCGCGATGGTGGGCAAGGAAATGGTCATGCTCCCTTGGGAAGGCCGATGGTCCGACTACCAGGATCGCGACGGCATGACCGTGCCGATCACCGGCGAGGCAGCGTGGCTGCGGCCCGAAGGCCGCAAGCCGTACTTCCTCGGCGCCGTCACGTCGCTGACCTACGAGTTCTCGCCGTGACGCCGCGCCCTTCGGGGCCATTGGAGTATGTTTCCAGGCCTTTACATCGGCGGCATCTTGTCGAATTTCGGCAGGGCTGGATCGAGGTGGTCCCACGCAAAACCGCGCACGCCGTACGTCACCATCTGCGGCTTGTATCGGCTTGGATCATCAAGGCTCGCAGCGTGCACGGTGAACACATCTGGCATGGCTGAGAACGTCATATAGACCGGCGACCCGCAGGTGGGGCAGAAGGCGCGAGTCTTCACGTTTCCGCTATCGCCCACCATGTCCCAGAGCTTTGTTTCGCCGGTTTGCTTCACGCCTTTGCGCGGGAAGGTCAAATAGGACCCGTGCCCGGTGCCGCTCTTGCGCTGGCAGTCGCGACACTGGCAATCGTTCTGCACCAGCGGTTCGCCGGCAATCTCGAAGCGGATCGCGCCGCAGGCGCATCCGCCGGTGTAAGCCGTGCTCATGTCTTTTCTCCTTGATGAAAGTGCTGTTGGTCCGCGATGGCGCGTCACGACAACTCTATGCACTCTGTCGCGAAGCGGGGAGTAACAAGATCGTCGCGATCTGCGCATCCATCACAATCGGTGGCGTGCCGACACCGATCGAAATCACGACTCAGCGACTGCACCTTCGTCAGTGGCGAGACGCGGATCGCGAGCCGTATGCCGCCATCAACGCGGATCCAGTTGTCATGCGCTTCTTCGCCGGCACGCAGTCGCGCGAGGTGAGCGATCGCAGCATCGACGCTTGGCGTGCCGAACTCGAAGACCGAGGCTGGAGCAATTGGGCCGTCGAGACGCGCGAGTCCGGAAGCTTCATCGGTTTCATAGGTTTGTCCGTTCCCAAGAGAGCGCTTCCGTTCATGCCGTGCGTCGAGCTCGGCTATCGCCTGGCCGAGGCGCATTGGGGCAAGGGCTACGCCACCGAAGGTGCCAAGGCGGCGTTGCGAGTGGGTTTCGAGCATTCGTCGCTCGAGGAGATCGTCTCGTTCACCTCGCTCGTCAACCTGCCCTCGCGCGCCGTGATGGAACGCGTTGGAATGACGAACGCCAACGAAGACTTCGACCACCCCGCATTGCCGGAAGGCAGCGCGCTGAGGCGGCACTGCCTGTATCGACTCAGCCGGGACAAGTGGCTTCGCAATGATGCCCAGGACCCTGGCTCAATCCTGCCTGCCGCCGCCGGCGCTCAGTTCCGCCCAATCGAGTTCTTGCACCAGCACTCTATAGGCGTCGTCGCCGATCACGTCGTCGCGCCGTAGCTCGAACGCGCGCTGCCGCGCCGCCACGATCGCGCGGCGCCTGAGCGGCCCGCCGGGCACTTCGTCGACGGTTGCGTCGGCCGCCTGGCTGGTGTTCAGCTCTACGACCGCGCCGTATTCCTTGCGCAGCAATTCCGCCGAATGCGTGTCGTCGTCCTTGATCGAATCAAGCAGCGCGCGGTACGCATGCGTGCGACCGAGCCGGATCTCGCGGCCGACCGGGTCGTCGTCGGTCAGGCCCATGTACCGGATCAGCGGCTTCATCGTCAGGCCCTGCAGCACCAGCGTGCCGAGAACGACCGCGAACGCGCAGAACAGGATCAGGTCGCGGAACGGGAAGGACGCGCCGTTGGGCAGCGTTTCGGGGATCGCGAACGCCGCGGCCAGCGTGACGATGCCACGCATGCCGGCCCACGAAAGCACGATGCCGCTGCCGACCGTCGGCCGCGGACTCGCTGCCTCGCCCGGGGCGGCAGTGCGACGGCGCTTCAGCGCGTGGTAACTCATCACCCACGCGAAGCGCGCCGCGATCGTGACGCCAAGGACCACCACCGCAGTGACGACCGCTTCGGCGCGCGCACCGCCGGCGTCGAGCCGCTCCCAGATCGGCCGCAGCTGCATGCCGATCAGCACGAACGCGAACGCATTCAGCACGAAGACGACCGCCTCCCACACCGCGAAGATCGGCACGCGCATGCGCGCTGGCATCTGCTCGCCGCCGCGCCGCGCGATCGTCATCGCATACGCGACCAAGGTCAGGATGCCGGAGAGCCCGATGGCCTCGGCTGCGATCCACACGCCGAAGGTCAAGGCGAACTGCACGATCAGCGCGATCGGAACGTCGCGAAGGCCGGTCGTCAATGGTCGCAGCGCATACGCGCAGCCCACGCCGGCCGCGAGGCTGCCGAAAACGGTCAGCAGGAACACCGGCGCAAAGCTGCCGAAGCCGAGGTGCCCGGCCATCATGGCCATGATGGCGAGCCGATAGACGAGCAGCGCGCTCGCATCGTTCAACAGGCTTTCGCCTTCGATGATCTTCAGCAGCTTGTGTGGCAGCTTCACCTGCCGCATCACCGCGGTCGCCGCGGCTGCGTCGGGCGGAGCGACGATCGCTCCGAGCGCGATCGCGACCGGCCACGGCATCTCGGGCACGAGCCAGCGCGCCGCGAAGGCGACAGCCAACACCGTCGTGCCGACCGCGGCGACGACGAGCCCGGCGACCGGCCGCCAGTTTGCCCGCAGGTCGCGCAACGAGGTGTCGTAGGCGGCGTCGACCAGCACCGGCGCGACGAAGAGCGCCAGCGCGAGATGTGGATCGAGTGTCCAGTTCGGGCTCGCGGGCACGAACGCGAGCAGCGCGCCGCCGAGCGCCAGAAAGGTCGGGTACGGCGCGCCGAGCCTGCGCGCCAGCGCGGCGAGCAGCGCTGCGCCGAGCAGCAGCACGATGATCCATTCGAAGGTGGCCATGCTTGAGCTGTGTCCTTGGGGGCCTGGTTCGAATCATTGTCCGACTTCCACAGCGCGCCATGCTGCCTCAAGAGCGCGGTGTAGCCTGTCGCCATGGACTCCCTGATCGCCGCCTCCGCGCGCGCCCTCGCCGCCGGCGACGCACTCGGCGCCCTCAAGCGGGTCGCCCTGCGCGACGACCCGCCGGCGCTGGCCCTGCGCGGCATCGCCATGGCCCAGCTCGGCGAGCACCCGCGCGCGCGCGAGCTCCTGCGGCGCGCCGCCCGCGGCTTCGGCGCCCACGAGGAGCTGGCGCGCGCTCGCTGCGTCGTCGCCGAGGCCGAGGTGGCGCTGGCCATGCGCGACCTCGGCGGCTCGCCGCGCTCGCTGGCGGCGGCGGCGGCCACGCTCGAGGCGCACGCCGATCGCGCCAACGCGCTGCAGGCGCGGCTGATCGCGGCGCGCCGGCTCTTGCTGCTCGGCCGCCTCGACGAAGCCACGGCCGCGCTGGCACGGCTCGATGCGCGTGGCCTGCCGCCGTCGCTGGCGGCGGTGGCCGAGCTGACAGCGGCCGAGCTGGCGCTGCGCTCGCTGCGCATCGGCCCGGCGCAGGCGGCGCTCGCCCGCGCGCACGAGGCGGCCGATCGCGCACGCGTGCCGGTGCTCCTGGCCGAGGTGGCGGAGGCGCGGGCTGCGTTCGATCGCCCCGCCGCCCGGCGCCTCTCCGCCGGCGGCGGGCAGGCGCTGCTGCGCCTCGACGAGGTCGCAGCGCTGCTGGCCTCGGACGCGCTGGTGGTCGACGCCTGCCGCCGCGGAGTGGGCGGCGGCGACGCGTGGCGCTCGCTGGCGCGCCGGCCGGTGCTGTTCGCGTTGGCGCGCGCGCTCGCCGAGGCGTGGCCTGGCGATGTCGATCGGGAGGCCCTGATCGCCTGCGCCTTCCGCACCCGCCGCCCCGACGAGACGCATCGCGCGCGACTGCGGGTCGAGATCGGCCGCCTGCGCGCGCTCGTCACGACGCTGGCGCACATCGAGGCCACCGCGCGCGGCTTCGTCCTCCGACCGCGCGACGAGCGTGCCGTTGTCGTGCTGGCGCCGCCCATCGACGGCGATCAGGCATCGCTGGTGGCGCTGCTCTCCGACGGCGCGGCCTGGTCGACCTCGGCCCTGGCGCTGGCGCTGGGGGCCAGTCAGCGCACGGTCCAGCGCGCGCTCGCCGAGCTCGAGGCCGACGGGCGTGCGCGCGCCATCGGGCAGGCGCGGGCGCGTCGCTGGCTGTCGCCGCCGCTCGCGGGATTCACGACGATCTTGTTACTCCCCGCTGCGCTCCCGATTGAATAGAGTTGTCTCCAGGCGCCGATCCGAGGCGCACCACAAGGAGCCAGCGATGACCAGCAAGACAAGCAAAGACAGTCCCCAGGCCACGGCGCGCGCCGCCGAGATCGTGCGCGAGTACGGCCCCTTTGCCGGCACCGACAAGGTGGCCGGCGTAACCCACGACGGCCACAGCGTCTGGGCCGCCACCGGCGCCAAGCTGATCGCCTTCGATCCCGGGAGCGGCGAGCCCTCGCGCACGCTCGACGTTGCCTGCGACGCCGGCACCGCCTTCGACGGCAAGCATCTCTACCAGATCGCCGAGGCACGCATCGACAAGATCGATCCCGTCACCGGCGACGTGGTGGCCTCGATCCCGGCGCCCGGCAAGGGCAGCGATTCGGGGCTCACCTGGGCCGAGGGCAGCCTGTGGGTGGGCCAGTACCGCGATCGCAAGATCCACCAGATCGATCCGGCGACCGGCGCGGTGCTGCGCACCATCGAGTCCAACCGCTTCGTCACCGGCGTGACCTGGGTCGACGGCGAGCTGTGGCACGGGACGTGGGAAGGGGACCAGAGCGAACTCCGCCGCATCGACCCGAAGAGCGGCACCGTGCTCGCGCGGCTGGAGATGCCGCCCGGCATCGGCGTCAGCGGGCTCGAGTCCGACGGAGCCGATCTCTTTTATTGCGGCGGCGGAGAGAGCGGAAAGGTCCGCGCCGTGCGGCGCCCGAAAGCCGCCAGGTCTTGAACACGCACACTCAAGGAGCACACCATGAACACCGCCGTTGTTGAAGCAAACACCGTGAACCATCCCGTCGTGTCGAAGGAGCGATGGGTCGCCGAGCGCAAGACGCTGCTGGCCCGCGAAAAGGAGCTGACGCACCTGCGCGACCAGATCGCCCGGGAGCGCCGCGCGCTGCCGTGGGAGCGCATCGAGAAGGACTACGTTTTCGACGCCCCCGACGGCCGGCGCGCGCTCGCCGACCTTTTCGAGGGCCGCCGCCAGCTGCTGGTTCAGCACTTCATGCTTGCCCCGGGGTGGGAGCAAGGTTGCCCGAGCTGCTCGTTCATGGCCGACCACACCGACGGCATGAACGTGCACCTGGCGCATCGCGACGTCACGTTCGTGGCCATCTCGCGCGCGCCGCTGGCGGAGATCGAGCGCTTTCGCCAGCGCATGGGCTGGCAGTTCAAGTGGGTGTCCTCGCATGGCACCGACTTCAACCGCGACTTCGGCGTCACCTTCACGCCGGAGGAAGTGGCCAAGGGCAAGCTCTACTACAACTACGGCGAGTGGCCCTTCGCGTCGGACGAGTGGCCCGGCATCAGCGTGTTCTACAAGGACGACGCGGGCCAGGTCTTCCACACGTACTCGACCTACGGGCGCGGCGTGGAAGTGATGATGGGCACCTACAACCTGCTCGATCTCACGCCCAAGGGCCGCGACGAAGACCCGGGCCAGGGCATGGCATGGGTGCGCCACCACGATCGCTACGATCCGGCGCCTGCCGCCGGATCGTGCTGCCATGCGAATACCTGAAGGGCGAGCGGCCTGACATCGAGCACACATCATGGCAAGCCTCTGGCCATGGCTGGCGGTCGCAGGGATCGGCGCCCTGCACGGACTGAACCCTGCCACCGGCTGGGCGTTGGCCGCCGCCTGGGGCCTGCGTTCGCGCGATCGGACGCAGGCGCTGCGGGCCTTGCTGCCGATCGCGGTTGGGCACGCCGCGTCGGTCGCACTGGTGGCCGCTGCGGTGGCACTCGGCCTGTCGATGGATCGCGTCGTGCTGCAAACCCTGGCGGGCGGGCTGCTTGTCGTCGCCGCCATCGTTCACCTGTGGGGCCGCACACCCAAGGCGGCGCGCGCGCCGGCAGGGCATGCGGGGCTGGCGCTCTGGTCCTTCATGATGTCCACCGCGCACGGCGCCGGATTGATGCTGGTGCCGGCGCTGATCCCGCTTTGCATGGGAGACGCGTCGGCCCGGGAGATCGGCGCATCGGGCTCGCTGGCGCTGGCGCTCGCGGCCGTCGGCGTTCACACCGGGGCGATGCTCATCGTCACCGGCGTGATCGCCACCGGGGTTTGCCGCGGCTTCGATGCCGGCGCCCGCTGGCTTCGCGGCGCTAGGTAACTCTGCTGCGACGTGGCACGATCACGCAGGTGACCAGCAGACCCGCCGCAGCGCAGCAGCTGCACGACCTCGCACAGCTGCGCCGCGTTCGCGACCGGATCGACCGGGAGTACGCGCAGCCGCTGGACGTCGAGGCGCTCGCCCGCGGCGTGAACATGTCGGCCGGGCACCTCAGCCGCCAGTTCCGGCTCGCCTACGGCGAACCGCCGTACGCCTATCTGATGACGCGGCGCATCGAGCGCGCGATGGCGCTGCTGCGTCGTGGCGACCTCAGCGTCACCGAGGTCTGCTTCGAGGTCGGCTGCGCGTCGCTGGGCACCTTCAGCACGCGCTTCACCGAGCTGGTCGGCGTGCCGCCCAGCGTCTACCGGCGGCAGGCGGCATGCACGACGGCGGGGCTGCCGTCGTGCGTGGCGAAACAGGTCACCCGACCGATCAGGAATCGAGAAGCGCCGGCCGCGGACCGCCACTAGACTGACCGCATGAACCTCACCATTCACTCGACCTTCCTCCCGCACAACGACGCGGATGCCTCTCTGGCCTTCTATCGCGACACTCTCGGCTTCGAGGTTCGCAACGACGTCGCGTACGGCGGCATGCACTGGTTGACGGTCGGCCCTCCCGGCCAGCCCGGCACATCCATCGTCCTGTACCCACCGGCCGCCAGCCCCGGCGTCACCGACGACGAGCGCCGCACCATCGCCGAGATGATGGCCAAGGGAACCTACATCATGATCATCCTGGCCAGCGCCGACCTCGACGGCACCTTCGCGCGACTGCAGGCCAGCGGCGCCGAGGTGATCCAGGAGCCGACCGCGCAACCGTACGGCGTGCGCGACTGCGCCTTCCGCGACCCCGCGGGCAACCACATCCGGATCAACGAGGTGCGCTGAGGATGAGCAAGGCTGCGAAGCAGGACAAGGAAAAGCAGTCGCCTGCGCCGCACGTTGCCGACACCCATGATCTGATCCGCGTGCAGGGCGCGCGCGTGAACAATCTCAAGGACGTCAGCGTCGAACTCCCGAAGCGCCGGCTGACGGTATTCACCGGCGTCTCCGGCTCCGGCAAGAGCTCGCTGGTGTTCGGCACGATCGCCGCGGAGTCGCAGCGGCTGATCAACGAGACCTACAGCGCCTTCGTGCAGGGCTTCATGCCGGCGATGGCGCGGCCCGAGGTCGACGTACTCGACGGCCTGACTACCGCGATCATCGTCGACCAGGAGCGGATGGGCGCCAACGCCCGCTCCACCGTCGGCACCGCCACCGACGCCAACGCGATGCTGCGCATCCTCTTCAGCCGGCTCGGCAGGCCGCACATCGGCTCGCCCAACGCGTTCTCCTTCAACGTCGCCTCGGTCCGGGCGGTCGGGACGATCACCGTCAAGGGCGAGACGAAGAAGCAGAGCTTCAGCCGCACCGGCGGCATGTGCCCGCGCTGCGAGGGCATGGGCAAGGTTTCGGACATCGACCTCACCCAGCTGTACGACGAGACCAGGTCGATCAACGAGGGCGCGATCACGATCCCCGGCTACAGCATGGACGGCTGGTACGGCCGCATCTTCAATGGCTGCGGCTTCTTCGACGCGGACAAGCCGATCCGCAAGTTCACCAAGAAGGAACTGCACGATCTCCTCCACAAGGAGCCGACCAAGATCAAGGTCGACGGCATCAACCTGACGTACGCGGGCCTGATCCCGAATATCCAGAAGTCGTTCCTGTCCAAGGACGTCGACGCGCTGCAGCCGCACATCCGCGCCTTCGTGGAGCGGGCGATGACGTTCACCGCCTGCCCCGAATGCGGCGGCACCCGGCTCAGCGAAGCGGCGCGCTCGTCGAAGATCGGCAAGATCGACATCGCCGACGCCTGCGCGATGCAGATCAGCGACCTCGCCGAATGGGTCGGCGGCCTCAAGGAACCGTCGGTCGCGCCGTTGCTCGCCAAGCTGCGACACACCCTCGACTCGTTCGTGGAAATCGGACTGGGCTACCTCTCGCTCGACCGGCCGTCGGGCACGCTGTCGGGCGGCGAGGCGCAGCGCACCAAGATGATCCGCCACCTCGGCTCCTCGCTCACCGACGTCACCTATGTCTTCGACGAGCCGACCATCGGCCTGCACCCTCACGACATCCAGCGGATGAACGAGCTGCTGCTGCAGCTGCGCGACAAAGGCAACACGGTGCTCGTCGTGGAGCACAAGCCCGAGACGATCGCGATCGCCGACCATGTCGTCGACCTCGGCCCCGGCGCCGGTACGGCCGGCGGCTCCGTCTGCTACGAGGGAACCGTCGAGGGCCTGCGGGCGAGCGGCACCCTCACCGGGCGCCACTTCGACGACCGGGCGTCGCTCAAGCCGGCGGTGCGCAGGCCCACGGGCTTGCTTCCGATCCGTGGCGCGACGAAGCACAACCTGCAGAAGGTCGACGTCGACATCCCGCTCGGCGTGCTCTGCGTGATCACCGGCGTGGCGGGCTCCGGCAAGAGTTCGCTGGTACACGGGTCGCTTCCCTCCGACGAGGATGTGGTGTCGGTCGACCAGGGCGCGATCCGCGGCTCGCGACGCAGCAACCCGGCGACGTACACCGGATTGCTCGAGCCCATCCGCAAGGCGTTCGCGAAGGCCAACGACGTGAAGCCGGCACTGTTCAGCGCCAACTCCGAAGGCGCCTGCCCCACCTGCAACGGCGCCGGCGTCATCTACACCGACCTGGCGACGATGGCCGGCGTCGCCACCCCCTGCGAGGACTGCGAGGGCAAGCGCTTCCAGCCGGCGGTGCTGAAATACAAGCTCGGCGGCCGCGACATCAGCGAGGTGCTCGCGATGTCGGTGACCGAGGCCGAGAAGTTCTTCGGCGCGGGCAAGGCGCACACGCCGGCCGCGCACGCCATCCTCGACCGGCTCGCCGACGTCGGGCTCGGCTACCTCAGCCTCGGCCAGCCGCTCACCACGCTGTCCGGCGGCGAGCGGCAGCGGCTCAAGCTGGCGACCCACATGGCCGAGAAGGGCGGCGTCTACGTGCTCGACGAGCCGACCACCGGGCTCCACCTCGCCGACGTCGAACAGTTGCTCGGCCTGCTCGACCGCCTCGTCGACTCCGGCAAGTCGGTCATCGTCATCGAGCACCACCAGGCGGTCATGGCGCACGCCGACTGGATCATCGACCTCGGCCCCGGCGCCGGCCACGAAGGCGGCCGGATCGTCTTCGAGGGCACACCCGCCGACCTCGTCGCGGCCCGCGCCACCCTCACCGGCGAGCACCTCGCGGCCTACGTCCGCACCTGACCGAGGCCCTTGCCTCGACGGGTGTCGTATGAACGACAACGTTCAACGCGACGGCGCGAGACTTTCCTCACGCGCAGGCCAGGTTTTCGCTATCGGGAAGGCACCTCGGCGCACTTTTCAGCGACGCTTAAGGATCGACGAAGAGACTGGTTTCACAGCAAAGGAACCGTCCCGAGCCGCACCGAAAAGGATCAAGCGCCATGAAGCCCTCCGCCGCCCCCGAGCCCCTCACCCCATCGCAGACCCAGCTCGTGCTCGAACTGCTCGAGTTGCGCCAGCTGGCGCCGAAGGAGACTGCTGCGAAGTTCAGCCGGCTGACGCAAGCCGGCACCTTCTCCGAAGCTCAGCAAGAGGCCATCGAGATCCTCTTCGCGCTCGAGGAAGACGAGATCGCGGATGCACTCTTCGAGTTCGCAGACGACGATGCCCGCGACATCGTTCGCGATGGGCTGGCGCACGAGGTGCGGCTCAGCTTCGTGGCAGCTTGAAGCGCCGACGTGCTCGCTTCCCGCGCAATACGAAAGTTCCCGTATCGAAGCCGAAGCAGGCGATGAGATAGGGAATCTTGCAAAGTGTGCGCTGCCGCACAGACCAGTCCTCGGGTCGGAATTACCTTGAGCTCCTTCCCATGCGGGCGAGGAGTGAAGCAATGACAGCGCTTGACCAGTCGGCCCAGGATCTCGTGGTTTCCTACCTCTGCGGACGCAGGATCGTTCCAATGCTGTTCGACGCGGTCGTTTGGATGGCTGCGAAACGACTCTCGGAAGGAACGACACCGGTTCTCGATGACACGTTGAGGGGCGACATCGACAGCCAGGCAGCACTCCTGCCAACTGCGCGCAGTGCGCGAGTCTCAGGCTTGTCCGTTGTATCCCTCAGCCCGCGCCGCAGCGATGCGGCTATCGCTGAATACTTCCCTGAAATCTTGAGCGACAGGGGCAACCCGGCTTCGGCAGAGCACTCGTAAGAAAAGATGAACTGCAGATGTAGTTTCAAGTAGTTTATCTTTTGAATGTGCGGCCTAGACTTCGCCTCAGGCCGTGCTTTCCGGCCCGTCGATCCACGTTGCCGGAGTCTGTGCCATGCGTCTGCGTTTCCTGCTGCCCTCGCTTGTCCTTGCCGCGTTGTCGGCCCTTTCGTTGCCGGCCCTGGCGGCCTATCCCGACAAGGCGATTCGACTGATCGTGCCGTCGGCGCCGGGCGGTGCACCCGACGCGCTGATGCGTGCACTGGCCACCCAGTTGTCGCAGCAGATGGGCGTGCCCATCGTGATCGACAACAAGCCCGGCGGCTCGTACACCATCGGCACCATGGACCTGGTCCGGTCCCCGGCCGACGGCTACACGCTGGCCTACGGCAACGTCGTCTCGCTGGCCACCAACCGATCGCTGCTGAGCAACGTGCCTTACGACGTCGAGAAGGACCTGACGCTGATCGCCAACACGCTGCGCCTGTCGAACCTGATGATCGTCAACAACGACGTGCCGGTCAAAAGCGTGCCCGAGCTGATCGCCTATGCGAAGAAGAACCCGGGCAAGCTGGCATTTGCATCCGACGGCAACGGCACCACCGCGCATCTGGGGGTAGAGCTCTTCAAGGCCATGACCGGCACCAGCATGCTGCATGTCCCCTACAAGGCCGCGACCGCGGCCATGACCGACCTGATCGGCGGCGGCGTTCAGCTCATGATGATCAACACGCCGGTGTCGGGACCGCAGGCGCAGTCGGGCCGCGTGCGGGCTCTGGGAATTTCATCCAGCAAGCGCTCGTCCACCTACCCGGACATTCCCACCATTGCCGAATCCGGCGTGCCGGGCTTCGAGGTGACGGCCTGGGGCGGCATCGTCGGGCCGGCCCGCATGCCCAAGGATGTCGTCACCCGCCTCAATGCCGAGATCCGCGCCGCGCTGGCCAACCCGGTGGTGCGCGAGCGCTTCAAGGTGCTGGGTGCCGAGACCGACCCCAGCACGCCGGAGCAGTTCCTCGAGCTCTCGCGCCGCGAGACCGTCAAGTGGGCCAGGATAGTCAAGGATTCGGGCGCGAAGATCGACTGACGACCGGACGCATCACCATGACCCCCTGGAAAGCCGCAAAACCCGGCGATCACCTCAGCGCCATCGACACGCCCGCGCTGGTGCTCGACCTCGATGCCTTCGAGCGCAACCTGGCGCGCATGACGGTGGCGCTGCGCGGCAGCAAGGTGCGCCTGCGCGCCCACGCCAAGTGCCACAAGACCCCGGAGATCGCGCTGCGCCAGGTGGCGCTGGGCGCGGCCGGCATCTGCTGCCAGAAGGTCAGCGAAGCGGCCGTCTTCGTGGAGGCCGGCATCGAGGACATTCTGGTCACCAACCAGGTGATGGGGGACACCAAGCTGCAACACCTCGCAGTGCTGGCCCGCAAGGCGCGCATGGGTGTGCTGGTCGATCATCCGCAGCAGGTGCAGGCGCTGGCCGCCGTGGCACAGGCGCATGCGGCGACGCTGGATGTGTATGTCGAGGTCAACGTCGGCGCCGACCGCTGCGGCGTCGCACCCGGTGAAGAAGCCGTGCGGCTGGCGCGGCAGGTCGTTGCCAGCACGCCGCTGCGTTTCATGGGCCTGCACTGCTACCACGGCCCGGCCCAGCACATGCGCGCGCCGCAAGAGCGCGCCGCGGCCATTGCCAAGGCCGTCGAAGCCGCGCGCACGACCCGCACGGACATCGAGGCCTGCGGCATCGCCGTCGAGCGTGTGACGGGTGCCGGCACGGGCAGCTTCCTGCATGAGCGCGACTCCGGCGTCTTCAACGAGATCCAGGCCGGCTCCTATGTCTTCATGGACCGCGACTACGGCGACAACCAGCGTGGCGAGAACGACGTCGCTTTCGAGCATGCGCTGTTCGTGCGCACCACCGTCATGAGCCGGGCGACCCCCCAGCGCGCGGTGGTCGACGCCGGCCTGAAGGCGTCCAGTGTGGACTCGGGCCCGCCCATCGTGTGGCAGCGCCCCGACCTGCGCTATGTGAAAGCCTCCGACGAACATGGCGTGCTCGCCACCGCCGACGGCGCCGCGCTGTCGCTGGGCGACCCGTTGATGCTGGTGCCCGGCCATTGCGACCCGACCGTCAATCTCTATGACGAACTGGTCTGCGTGCGAGGCGAGCGGGTCGAGGCCCTCTGGCCGATCGCCGCACGCGGCGCATTGCTCTGACCCTTTTCAACCTGAGACATCCGATGCAGGAAAAATTCGACCTTCTGATCCGCAACGCCAGCATCGTCGACGGCACCGGCGCGCCCCGTTTCGCGGGCGACATCGGCATCCGTGGCGACCGCATTGCGCGCATCGGCGATCTGTCGGCGATGCACGGCAAGGTGGAGATCGACCAGGGCGGCCGCATTGCGGCGCCCGGCTTCATCGATGCGCACACGCACGACGACCGCCTCATGCTCTCCAACCCCGACATGGCGCCCAAGGTCAGCCAGGGCATCACCACCGTGATCGCGGGCAACTGCGGCATCTCGCTGGCACCGATGCCGGGCGGGATCACGCTGCCGGTCACGCCGCCCTTGAACCTGCTCGACGAAGAAGGCGGCTGGTTCTCCTTCCCCACGTTCGCGTCTTACATCGAGGCACTGCGTGCCAAGCCCGCGGCGACCAACTGCGCATTGCTCGTGGGCCACACCACCTTGCGCGTCGCGACGCTGGACGACCTGGACCTCCCGGCCACGGACGAACAGATCGCCCGCATGCGCGCGCTGGTGCAGGAAGCGCTGGAGTCCGGCGCCATCGGCGTCTCCACCGGCCTCTTCTACGAGCCCTCGGTCGCCGCGCCGACCGAAGAAGTGATCGAGACCTGCCGGCCGCTCAAGGACTTCGACGGCGTGTACTGCACCCACATGCGCAACGAGGCGGACGGGGTGATCGACTCGCTGGAAGAAACCTTCCGCGTCGGCCGCGAGGTCGGCGTGCAGGTGGTGATCTCGCACATGAAGGTGGTCGGGCCTGCGAACCATGGCCGATCGCAGGAGGCGCTGTCCTTCATCGAGAAGAACATGGCCACGCAGCCGATCTGCCTGGACTGCTATCCGTACACAGCCGGCTCCACCATTCTCTCGGCCGATCGCGCGGCGACTTCGTCGCGCGTGATCGTGAGCTGGTCGAAGCCCCTGCCCGAACATGCGGGCCAGGACCTCGACGCCATCGCAAAGAAACTGGGCGTCAGCGAGGAAGAAGCGATCCGCCGGCTCAGCCCTGCCGGCGGCATCTACTTCCGGCTGGACGAGAACGACGTGCAGCGCATCCTGAAATTCGACAAGACCATGATCGGCTCCGACGGCCTGCCGCACGACGCCTCGCCGCATCCGCGCCTGTGGGGCAGCTTCCCGCGCGTGCTGGGCCACTACGGCCGGCTGCTCGGGCTGTTCCCGCTGGAGACGGCCGTCTACAAGATGACCGGCCTCACGGCGAAGAACTTCGGCCTCAAGGACCGCGGCGTGCTGAAGGAAGGCGCGTACGCCGACCTCACCCTGTTCGACGCCGACACCGTGGACGAAGCCGCGACCTATGAAACGCCGATCGCCCCGGCACGCGGCATCGACGCGGTGATCGTCAACGGCGCGATGGTCTGGCAAGGCGGCCGCCCGACCGGCGCGCGTCCCGGACGCGTGCTGGCGCGAGAGACCGGCGAAGCAAACAACTGAGATGACGAAACAATTTCTCGAACAACTGGAGACGCCCGCGCTGCTGCTCGACGAGGCGCGCATGGACCGCAACATCGAGCGCATGCGCAGCCAGGCGCGCCGCCTCGGCGTCTCGTTCCGCCCGCACGTGAAGACCAACAAGTCGATCGAGGTGACGCGCCGGATCATGGAAACGCCGCAAGGGCCGATCACGGTTTCGACGCTGCGCGAGGCCGACTACTTTGCGGCGCATGGCGTCACCGACATCCTCTACGCCGTCTGCATCGCGCCGAACAAGCTCGACCATGTCATGAGGCTGCAGGACAAGGACGTGCGGCTCACGCTGATCCTCGACAGCATCGAGGCCGCACGGATGCTGGCCGAGCGCGCGAAGGCGACCGGGCGGCATTTCGACGTGCTGATCGAGATCGACTCGGACGGCCACCGCTCCGGCGTGAAGCCCGATGCCGGCGAACTCATTGGCATCGCGCAGTTCCTCGAAGGCGCCGGCATCCTGGTGCAGGGCATCCTCACGCACGCCGGGAGCTCCTACGACTGCACATCCACCGAAGCAATCCGCGCGATGGCCGAACAGGAGCGTGCGGCGGCCGTCCATGCCGCGCAGCGTCTGCGCGCCGCGGGATTCGCATGCCCCGTGGTCAGCGTCGGCTCGACGCCGACCGCCCTCTTCGCCGAGGAGTTGGAAGGCGTCACGGAGCTGCGCGCCGGCGTGTTCGTGTTCTTCGATCTCGTGATGGCCGGCCTGAACGTCTGCCGCGTGGACGACATCGCCCTGTCGGTGCTGGCCACGGTGATCGGCCATCAGCACGAAAAAGGCTGGACGATTCTCGACGCCGGATGGATGGCGATGTCGCGCGACCGCGGCACGGCCGGGCAGCCGGTGGACCAGGGCTACGGGCTCGTCTGCGACCTCGATGGGCGGCCGCTGGACGACCTCATCCTCGTGGGCGCCAACCAGGAGCACGGCATCATGGCGCACCGCTCCGGCAAGATCGAAGGCGCGCTGCATCTGCCGGTCGGCGCGCAGGTGCGGATCGTGCCCAACCACGCCTGCCCCACCGCGGCCCAGTACGACCACTACAAGGTGCTCGGCGCGGGCCGCGAGATCTCCACGACCTGGGAGCGCTTCAGCGGCTGGTGACGCGCTGCCGGGCCTTTATTACGATCGCGGAATGTCGCACGACATCACCGACCTTCGCTTCTTTGTCGCGATCACCGAAAGCGGCTCCCTGGCGGAGGCCGCGCGGCGCATGGACGTGACGGCCTCGTCCGTGTCGCAACGGCTGCGGCAACTGGAAAGCCGCCTGGGGCTGCACCTGGTCCACCGCAGCACGCGCCGCTTCAGCCTCACGGACGAGGGCGAGCTCTTCCATGCCGGGGCCGTGAATCTTCTCGGCGAGCTGGATGGCTTGATCGACAACCTGCGTGCTCGTTCGGGCGAGGTCGCGGGGATGCTGAACGTTTGCGGCCCCCTGGGCTTCGGCCGGCATCACCTGGCCGCCGCCATCGCCGACTTTCATACGCTGCACCCGAGACTGAAGGTTTCGCTGACGCTCAGCGACGTGGTGTCGGCGGCCGACGCGAATCGCTTCGACCTGATCGTGCACATCGGCAGCCTCGCGAATTCGAGCATGGTGGCCTACCCCATCGCGCCCAATGCGCGCTTCGTCTGCGCCGCGCCCGCGTACCTCGCCCGCCACCCTGCGCCGCGCACGCCGGACGAACTGGCCGCGCACGACTGCATCGTGCTGCGCGAGAACCAGGAAGACGTGACGCTGTGGCACTTCAAGAAGAAGCGCAGCGAAGTCGCGGTGCGGGTCGCGGCGACCCTGAGCAGCAACGATGGCGACGTCGCACGGCAGTGGGCGCTCAAGGGCAAGGGCCTGATCATGCGCTCGGAGTGGGACATCGCCGAAAGCCTGGTCTCGGGGCATCTGGTGCGCGTACTGGAGGACTGGAGCCTGCCGGCCGCCGATGTGGTGGCGCTGGTGGAGCAGCGTCATGGCATGTCCGCCAGGGTAAAGCTGTTCCTGTCGTTCCTGCAGGAGCGCTTCAAGCCGAAGCCGCCATGGCGTCGCTGACCTGAGGGTTTCCGAATGCAGAAGACAACGCCCGCCGCCAGTCCCGACGCCTATGTGGCCGCCCTCGATGGCTGGCGCCGGGCCTGTGTCGAAGAACTGCGCGCGGCGGTTCGCACCGCGTCGGCGATGGAAGAGGTCGTGAAATGGCGCCACCTCGTCTATCTCGCGAACGGGCCTGTGCTCCTGATTCGCGCGGAGGAAGCCCGGGTGCTGTTCGGCTTCTGGCGAGGACAGCAGCTGCGCGCCATCGAGCCCAGGCTCGCGCCCGGAGGGAAGTACGAGATGGCCACGCTGGAACTGCGGGAAGGAATGACTGTCGATCCTGCGACCGTGCGCCTCCTGACGCAAAAGGCCGTCGCCCTCAACCGGACGCTCGGTGATCCAACGCTCGCAGCGAAAGCGTGACTGAAGCGCTACATCAGCCAGCGCGGGAGGGGATTCGGCCGGTTGTAGTGCGTCAGCGCGAGCGGCGCGGTGGTCATCCGGCTGGAATGAAGCACGGCGCGATCGGTCTCGACCTCGTGGAAGCAGGCCAGCATCGCGTTGACGCCGGGCGCCCGGCCGGCACGCTCGCGCCAGTCGGGCCACTCGTGATCCATCTGGGCGCAGAGGTCGTCCCAGGTTTCGGCCAGCGCCGCCCACGACACCAGCTCGTGGTCGCCGACGCGTCGCGCCAGCGCCTCCAGCGCGCGCTGCAGCGTCGGCACCTGCTCCAGCAGCAGGCGGCAGCGGCGGAACTCGCCGGCATCGTGCGGCAGGTCCAGCGCCGGGCCGCCGTAGTGCTGCGGGCGAATGCCGGTCAGCAGGGTGAAGAGCGCAAGGCTCGACAAGCCCTGCTCGCCGGCGGCAAGCCAGCGGATCGCCTCGGGGCTGAGGCGCCGCGCGGCGCGGCCCAGCTGCGCGCGCACGCGGCCCATGGCGGCGGGCGCTTCCTGCTCGCGGATGCGCGCCAGTCCCTGCGGCGGTCCGAGGACGGCGGTGGCACCCAGCATGCGCGCGACCTCCGGGTGCAGCACGTCGAAGTCGCTCGCCTGCTTCAACATGCGCAGCCAGTCGAGCAGCGGCATATGGCCGTACACGATCCTGCAGCCTTCACGCAGCAGGATCTTGTAGTTCGGCAGCGCTGGGGCCGGCGGTTTCCTCGGGGTCATGGCCGTATATCGGCAGACCCGGGGGCGGCGAACAGGGTGGCGCCGGAAAAAATCCGGAGTACGGGCTCGCATCACTGCGCCGCGAGACATCGCGGTCACCGTCGTTTACCCTTCGGTCAACACAGCAACCATTGCCCGGCATGAAATCCAAGGTGCAGTTCCGCCTGCGCATCTACCGCGACGACAGCATCGCCATCGGCCCGGGAAAGATCGCGCTGCTCGAAGCCATCGCAGAGACCGGATCGATCTCCGCCGCCGGGCGGCAGCTCGGCATGTCCTACCGTCGCGCGTGGGTGCTGGTCGACGAGATGAACCGCGCGCTCAGCAGCGCCGCGGTGAACACCGCGACCGGCGGCTCGCATGGCGGAGGGAGCGCGTTGACGCCGGTGGGCGAGCAGATCGTCAAGCACTATCGCGCGGTCGAGAGCACGGCGCGCGTGGCCGCCGCGGCTGACATCACGGCGCTCACCCGGCTGCTGGCACCATAGCAGCGCATCGGACGCGCGGCTGCTTGCATCTCGCAGCATCGCTGTATCCATCAGGATATGGACGATATGCCACGGACATCCCCGCGAACGACTGCATGCAACAATAGCGCCGTATTCCTATGAACACGACGATGCATCTGCTGACCACGATGGACTGGTCCCCGCTGGTCCTGTCGCTGAAGGTCGCCGCCTTTGCCACGCTGCTGGCGCTGCTGGCGGGCGTCGCGTTGGGCTGGGTCTTTGCACGCAAGCGCTTTCCGGGCCGCACGGTGGTGGAATCGATGTTCATGCTGCCGCTGGTGCTGCCGCCGACGGTCATCGGCTACGCCATCCTGGTGGCGGCCGGCCGCCGCAGCCCGCTCGGCGCCTGGCTGCGCGAGCACCTCGACTACACCATCATCTTCAACTGGCACGGCGCCGTGGTGGCGTCGGCCGTCGTGGCCCTGCCGCTGGTGCTGAAGTCGGCCAGCGCCGCCTTCGAGGGCGTGGACCGCACGCTGGAAGCCGCGGCCAGCACGCTGCGCCAGTCGCCCTGGTCCGTGTTCCTGCGCGTGACGCTGCCGCTGGCCTGGCCCGGCATCCTGGCCGGCACGCTGCTGGCCTTTGCGCGGGCCATGGGCGAGTTCGGCGCCTCGCTGATGGTGGCCGGCTCGATCCCGAAGCAGACCCAGACGCTGTCGATGGCGATCTACGACGCCGCCCAGGCCGGCAATGACGACCTGGCGCTGGTGCTCGTCGTCGTCACCTCGCTGCTTTCGATCACCGTGCTGGTTCTGTCGAACCGGTTTTTCTCCCTCCGCTGATGCCAAGGAGCCGCTTCATGCGCAGGTCCCGCCTTCTCTCCCTCGTTCTCGCCCTGGCGCTGCCGCTGGCCGCCGCCGCGCAGCAGATCACCGTCTCCGCTGCGGCCAGCCTGACCGATGCCTTCAAGGAGCTGGGGCCGAAGTTCGAGGCGAGCAAGCCGGGCTCGACGGTGCGCTTCAATTTCGCCGCTTCCGGCGTGCTGCTGCAGCAGATCAGCCAGGGCGCGCCCGTGGATGTTTTCGCCAGCGCCGATCAGGAGACGATGAACCGCGCAGCCGACCAGAAGCTGATCGACGCTGCAACACGCAAGAACTTCGCCGCCAACAGCGTGGTCCTGATCGAACCGGCCAAGGACGGGGCGGGGTTGAAGACCTTGCAGGACCTGAGCGGTCCCGCGGTCAAGAAGATCGCGGTCGGCAAGACCGCCACCGTGCCGGTTGGCCGCTACACCAAGGAGGTGCTCGATGCCGTCAATCTCTGGACCGCGCTGGAGCCGAAGTTCGTGCAGGCCGACAGCGTGCGCCAGGTGCTCGACTACGTGAGCCGCGGCGAGGCGGAGGCCGGCTTCGTCTACCGCACCGACGCGGCTGTCATGGGCGACAAGGTGAAGGTGGTGCTCACGGCGTCGGGCCACACGCCGGTGACCTACCCGGTGGCGGTGATCGGCGAGAGCAAGCAGAAGGCGCTGGCGCAGGACTTCGTCGCCTTTCTCTCCACCGATGCGGCCCAGCAGACGCTGACGCGCTTCGGTTTCGGCAAGCCGTGATCGACGTCGACCTGCGGTTGTCTGTGGCCGACCGCAGCCGGCGTTTCGATCTCGCGGTGCGCTTTGCCACCGATGTGCCCTTCGCCGCCCTCTACGGTCCTTCGGGCGCCGGCAAATCGCTGACGATGCAGGCCATCGCGGGGCTGCTGCATCCCTCGGCCGGCCACGTGCGGCTGGACGGCCGCACGCTTTACGACTCGGCCGCCGGCGTCGACGTGCCGGCGCCGGAACGCCGCATGGGCTACCTGTTCCAGAACTACGCCCTGTTTCCGCACCTCTCGGTACGCGAGAACATCGCCTTCGGCCTGCGCTCGTGGCGCCGCCGGCGCCTGGCCGAGAAAGAAGAAGAGCAGGTCGCGTCGCTGCTCGACCGCTTCGACCTGCGCGCGATGGCCGACAGCCGCCCGCGCACGCTCTCCGGCGGCCAGCAGCAGCGCGTGGCATTGGCGCGCGCGCTGGCCTGCGAGCCGCAGGTGCTGCTGCTGGACGAGCCCTTCGCCGCGCTCAACCCGATGCTGCGCAGCGCGCTGCGAGCCGAGCTCGCGGAGGTGCGCCGGCAATGGGGCATTCCGGTCCTGATGATCACGCACGACATCGACGACGTGCTGGCGCTGGCGGATGTGGCCTTCGTCTACAGCCACGGCCAGGTGGTGCGCGAGATCGACCTGCGCAATGCCGTGAGCCGCGAGTTCGCGGCACAGGCGCTGAGCGGCGAGGCGCTCGCGGAAGAAACGCCGCTTCGCAGCAAGCTGCGCCGGATGCTGCAGGTCCCCGGCGGCTCCTAGCGGTCACCACCGCGCCGCCCACGTCTCCAACGGCACGCGCGCCGCGTTGCAGACATAGCTGATCGCGTGATACCAGCCGGCCAGCATCAGCAGCTCGATGAGCTGGGGCTGCGTCCACTGCGCCGACAACGCCTGCCAAAGGGCGTCGTCGACGTCGGCCTGGTCGTGCAGCGCATCCGCCATCTGCACCAGCAGCCGATCGCGCGGCGCAAGCGCTTCGAGGTCGGCGACGGCCGAGACGATGGCCTCGCGTTCTCGCGCGCCCAGTCCCGCAGCCTGCGCGAACGCCGCCCAGTGCACGCCCCACTCGTACTCCGCGCCGCAGCGCGCGCACACGCGCAGGATGACGAGCTCCCGATCGCGCAGCGGAAGGCTCGCCTTGCGGCCCAGCAGGTAGCCGCCCCAGGGCAGCATGCGCTCGGCCAGCAGGGGGTTGACGGCGAGCACCCTGAAGAGCGCCAGGATCTCCGGCGCGTCGGGCGGCGTCATCCTGGTCAGGAGCGCGCCGAGCTCGCCGGGATAGGGTGGCTGCAGGGGTTCGATGCGCGGGGCAGGACCGGTCGTCATGAGCGACTCCTCTGGATAAAATAGCGCCGAAGTGCTACGAAATCCGTAGCGATACGATGCAATCTATCGCTACGGATTCCGTAGCGCAACCACCCTTGCAGCATGAACGCCAAGACTTCCGTTCCCCTCCCCGTCACGGCGACGCGCCCCATCATGGCCCTGCTCGAGCAGCTCGGCCGCAAGGGCACGCTGCGCATCCTGTGGGAGCTGCGCGACGGCACGCCGCAAAGCTTTCGGCTGCTGCAGTCCAACGCAGGCGAGATGTCGCCCTCGGTCCTGAACGACCGGCTCAAGGAACTGCGCGCGCTGAGCATCGTCGAGCTGGCCGAACTCGGCTACGCACTCACCGAATCGGGCGTCGAGCTCGTGAAGCGGCTGAAGCCGCTCAACCAGTGGGCAGACCGCTGGTTCGACGAGCTTTGACGATTTGTCCAGCTATGGATAATCCGTCCACATCAAGGAATCGAGGAACGCCATGCCAGAAGCCCTGAACCTGCCCACCTTCGACGATGTCCTCGCCGCCGCCGGGCGTATCGAGGGCCACGCCCATCGCACGCCTGTGCTGCGCTCGCGCACTGCCGACGAGGAGCTCGGCGCCGAAGTCTTTTTCAAGTGCGAGAACCTGCAGCGCATGGGCGCTTTCAAGTTCCGCGGCGCCTTCAATGCGCTTTCGAAGTTCGACGAGCGCCAACGGCGCGCCGGCGTGGTCGCCTTCTCCTCGGGCAACCATGCGCAGGCCATCGCGCTCGCGGCGCGCATCCTGGGCATGCCCGCCACCATCGTGATGCCGCACGACGCGCCGGCCGCCAAGGTCGCGGCGACCAAGGGCTACGGCGGCCAGGTCGTGATCTACGACCGCTACAAGGACGACCGCGAGCAGATCGGGCGCGACCTGGCCGAGAAGCACGGCCTGACGCTGATCCCGCCCTACGACCATCCGGACGTGATGGCGGGCCAGGGCACTGCCGCCAAGGAGCTGTTCGAAGAAGTGGGTCCGCTCGACGCCTTCTTCGTTCCCCTGGGCGGCGGCGGGCTGCTGTCGGGCTCGGCGCTGGCCACGCGCGCGCTGTCGCCGCAGTGCAAGCTCTACGGCGTCGAGCCCGAGGCGGGCAACGACGGGCAGCAGTCGTTTCGCAGCGGCGAGATCGTCCACATCGACACGCCCAAGACCATCGCCGACGGCGCGCAGACGCAGCACCTGGGCCAGCACACTTTCCCGATCATCCGGCGCGACGTCGACGACGTCCTCACGGCGAGCGACGCGCAGTTGGTCGAGGCCATGCGCTTCTTCGCCTCGCGCATGAAGCTGGTGGTGGAGCCCACGGGCTGCCTGGGCTTCGCGGCCGCGCGCGAGATGAAGGCGCAGCTGCGCGGAAAGCGCGTCGGCGTGCTGATCAGCGGCGGCAACGTCGACGTCGAGCGCTTCGGCGCGCTGCTCGCGGGCTGAGCCTCAAGCCCGGGGCTGCACGCCGAAGCGGTAGAGCACGTTCTTGAGCAGCTTGCCGAAGTTCGGATCGCTGCCGATCACCCACGCGGCGCCCACCGCGCCCGCGTGGAACACGCGCCCGCCTTGCGGCCGCTCCCAGTAGATCATCTCGGCCGAGAGGCCATCGAGCGACTCGGTGAGGTTCGAGTGGTAGTCGAGGTAGGCGTCGAGCCTGCCCGGCACGCGGCGGATGCCGTTGGCGATGACCTCGATGCCATCCTGCGGCGCAGGCAATGAGGCACCGGGCGGCGAGCTCTTCGTCATGCGCGCGAGCGTGGCGATCGTCAGGTCCCACTCGTGGCCGATCGCGCGCGGCAAGCCGCCGCCCGGCGCATGGCCGAAGGTCTGGCCCTTGGCGAGACCCAGCGGATGCGGCTCGTTGAAGAGCGCATGCGCCGGCTGTTCCACGTGATAGACGCCGAAGTCCTCGCCGTCGGCAAATGCCCAGCCCGCGGTCTCCAGGCCGATGATGTCCGCCGCCGGCCGGCCGGCGTCCTTGAGTCGCCCGCCGCGCGCCCAGTCCTGGCTGTGGTACTGCTCGCCGAAGGGGCCGGCGGGCGGGCCCACGGGCGGCACCGTCTCGTCATGGTCGGGCCCGTTGACCTTGCGCTGCTCCATGACGGTGAAGTCTTCGTCGTAGCTCACGCGCAAATACATGGTGTTGCCCGAGAGCACGATCGCGCTGCCGCCTCGGCGCAGGTAATCGTCGAGCCCTTCGACGCCGGGCAGCGACCAGTATTCGCTGTGGCCGTTGATGAAGACGGTCTGGTAGCGCGCGAGCAGCGCCGGGTCGCGGTCAAGGTCGATGTCGCCGATCACGTCGTAGTCGTAGCCTTCGCGCGCCAGCCACGCGTGCAGGCGGCGTTCGAGCCGCGTCCACTGGCTGAAGCCGCTGCCTTCGGGATCGTAGAGCGCGGCGGGGCTCGCGTTGGGCCAGGGCATGCGCAGGCCGACCTGGTAGCAGGGCTGGCCGGCGCGGTGGTAGGTGTAGCTGCTGTAGGCCGGGGCTTCCGGATGGCAGTTCTCGAGGCCGATCGAGCGCCGCGGCCACACGGGATCGTCGACCGTGTTCTTCGCGAAGGGCGTGCTCGCATAGGCCAGCCAGCTGTTGACGGCGCACAGCACCAGGATCGGCGCCGGCGCCGCATGCGCGGGCTTGCGCACGATGAAGCTGATGTCGTAGTCGGCCTCGCGGCCGTCGAGTTCGAAGCGGATGCGGCCCACGTAGACGCCCGACTTCGCGTCCTCGGGAACGCGGAATTCGTGCGTCGCTTCCCAGCGGCAGTCGTAGAGGTCGTCGCCGGCGAGGCGCAGGCCGTGGCCGCGCGTCGGATCGGCGAACGGGTCGTAGCGCGACCCGGCGTCTTCATGGGGCGCCACCTTGGCCGGCTCGAAGGCGGGGCCGACGATCATCCAGGTGCCGTGGTTGACGATGCGGCCGGTGCGCTGATGACCGCTGGCGTCGGCCACCTGCGCGCCGCGCTCTTCGCGCAGCGGCCAGCAGGCCAGCAGCGACCGGCCGGACGCGATCTGGAGGCCGCGTTGCGCGTGGCGTTCGGCAATCTCTTCGGCGGCCAGCGCGCGACCGTGGATGGCGGGCATGGCGAGGTCGGCCTCGAGGAAGACGTCGGCCAGCCCGCCCACGCCGCTCGCGCCGAGCCGCAGCGGTGCCGGACCGGGCCGCACTTCATGCGCGGCATCCCACTGCCCGGCCTGCACGCCATCGATCCACAGCGCCGCGACGCGGCCGTTCCACGTGGCGGCCACATGCTGCCAGCGGCGCACGGCGAGCCGGCCGTGCGCCTGCAGCGCTTCGGCGCGAAAGACCCGGCCATCGCCGAGGTAGAAGGCCAGCGCGCCGCCCGCCTCGATGAAGAGACCGTAGCCGCAATGGGCGGGAAAGTCGTATTGGCCGATGAGGGTCTGGCGGGCGTCGAGGCTCCAGGGCTTGACCCAGCATTCGAGCGTGAGGCCGCGCAGCGGCCGCGCAGCGTTCAGCCCCTTCTCGACCGCCACATACGAGCCCGGATGGATCGGCTGCACGCGCGCCGGAGACGGCGCGAAGGCGTGCAGCACCACGTCGTCGCTGCGCCCTTCCACATCGCTGCCGAGCCGGCAGACCGAGAGCCGGTAGCTGCGGTCGCTGCTGATGTGGAAGCGCACGCGCTCGCCCGCGGCCACGCTCTTGCTGTCGGCGTAGCCGTGGACGCCGTGCAGTGCGAGGGACTTGTGCGGCGGGATCGGCGCCGTGGTCATTCCGATGTGAAGCCCGAGGCCTTGACCACCGGTCCCCAGCGCTTCAGGTCGTCGGCGATCAGCCGCGTCAGCTCCTCCGGCGTGCTCGGGCTCGGATCGCTGCTGAGCTTCTGCAGCCGCTCCTGCACCTCCTTGTTGGCCAGCGCCTTGCCGAGTGCCGCGTGCAGCTGATCGACGATGGGCCGCGGCGTGCCGGCGGGCACGAAGAGGCCGGTCCATTCGAGGTTGTCGAAATGCGGCTGGCCCAGTTCCTTGAGCGTGGGCACGTCGGGCAGGAGCGCCGCGCGCTTCGCGCCATTGACCGCCAGCACCTTGAGCTTGCCGGTCTGCTGGTGGGCCACGAGATCGGCGATGGGCATGATGCCGGCCGCGATCTGGTTGCCCAGCAGGTCCTGCACCAGCGGTGCTGCGCCGCGGTACGGCGCGGCGACCAGGCCGGCCTTGGCGTCGCTGCCGAGGCGGAAGCCCATGAACTGCGCGACGCTGCCCGGCGCGGGCACGCCATAGCTCGCCTTCTGCGGATCGGCGCGCGCGATGTCCAGCCACTGCTTCACGTCCTGCGCCGGCAGCGCAGTCGGCACGGCGATGCCCTCGTAGAAGCTCACGATGCGGCCGACGGCCTGGAAGTCCTTCACCGGGTCGTAGCGCACCGACTTCGAGGTCAGCGGCAGCATCACCATCATGTGCATGTTGGCGAGCAGTACCGTGAATCCGTCGGGCGGCGCGGCGCGCACGTAGTCGGCCGCGATCTGGCCGCCGGCGCCGGTGCGGTTGTCGACCACGACCGTGGTGCCGAGCTCAGCGGCGAGCTTGTCGGCCAGCGTGCGCGCCTGCACGTCGGCCGAGCCGCCGGCCGGGTAGCCGACGATGAGCTTGACCGGGCCCTTGGTGGTGGCGATCTGCGCTGTGGCGGCAGCGGCGAAGGCGAGGGTCGCGCAGGCGAGCGCGGTCTGCAGCAGGCGGGGAATCATCGGGGACCTTTCAGAGATGAAAAAAAGGGTCAGGCCGCCAGGCCCTTGCGCGCGATCTCGTCGGCGAGATCGGCCAGCGACTTCTCGAGCAGGCCGGCCAGCTCGTCGATCTCGGGCGCGGTGATCGTGAGCGGCGGCGTGATCATCTGGAAGTCGCCGAAGGCGCCGAGGTTGGCGCGCCGGTTGTAGAGCGCGATGCCGTGCTTCAGGCCGTGCTCGGTGAGGCGCGCGGGCGCGTTGAACGCGACGGGCAATTGCCGCCGCGTGGGCTTGTCGGCCACGATCTCGATGGCGGTCAGCAAGCCCTTGCCGCGCACGTCGCCGACGATCGGTGAACGCGCGGCGATCTCCCGCAGGCGCGTCATCAGCAGCTCGCCCATGTCGCGCGCCCGCGCGACCAGGTCCTGGCGCACCACTTCGTCGACCACCGCATGCGCGACCGCGCACGAGAGCGGATTGGTGAAGTAGGTGTGGCCGTGCACGAAGCCGCCGCTGCCGGCGACCGCGTCGACGATGCGGTCCGGTGCAAGCAGGCAGCCGAGCGGCGTGTAGCCCGCGGCCAGGCCCTTGGCCAGCGTCACGAGATCGGGCCGCGCGCCGGCCCAGTGGTGCGCCGCGAGGAAGGCGCCGGTGCGCCCGGCGCCGCTCATGATCTCGTCGTAGATGATGAGCACGCCGTGGCGGTCGCAGATCCGGCGCACGCGCTGGAAGTACTCGGCCGAGGACACCACGGCGCCGGTCGAGAGCCCGCCGATCGGCTCGAGGATGAAGGCGAGCACGGTTTCGGGACCCTCGCGCAGGATGGTCTGCTCGAGTTCGTCGGCGCAGGCCAATTCATGGGACTCGACCGTGTGCCCTTCCGGCACGCGGTACGACAGTGGCGCCGGCACCTTCGGCATCGCGCGAATCATCGGCCCGTAGAGATTGAGCGTGTTGGCATCGCCCGTGACCGCGAGCGCGCCCAGCGTGGAGCCGTGGTAGCTCGGATTGCGCGAGATCACCTTGGCGCGCGTCCCCTGCCCCGTGACCACCGCGTACTGCCGCGCCAGCTTGATCGCCGACTCGTTGGCTTCCGAGCCGCCCGAGACGAAGAACGCGCGATCGAAGCCTTCGCCCGCGAGTTCGCAGACGCGGTCGGCCAGCGCGATGTTGTGCTCGCTCTCGAAGAAGCGCGGATAGGCGAAGCTGACCTTGGCCGCCTGCTCGGTCATCGCGGCCAGCACGCGCGGGTTGCCGTGGCCGATGTTGGCGACCACCGCGCCGGCGGTGGCATCGAGGTAGCGCTTGCCGTCGGCGTCCCACAGGAAGATGCCTTCGCCGCGCGCGATGCGCGGCGGGCGCGGCGAGCCCTTGGGCGCGTAGAAGCCGAGGACGGTACCGCCCTGGGGGGTGTCGCCCACGGTGCGTGCGGTCGGGATGGAAGTGCGCATGCCGCCGAAGATACGAAGAGACCGCCCTTCGCGCTAGACGTATGGGGCGATGAAGTGTTATACGCTCGGCGCATGAAGATCACGCACGACCGGCTGGACCTGCTCGACACGTTTCTGCGCATCGGCGACACCGGCTCGCTCAGCAAGGCGGCCCGCCTGCTCGGCACCACGCAGCCGACGGTGAGCCGCAGGCTGCTGGAGCTCGAACGCCTGCTCGGCTGCAAGCTGGCGATACGCACCACGGCGAGCTTTTCGCTCACCGACGAGGGCCGCTCGCTGCTGGCCGAGGCGCACGACCTGACCGATCGCTGGTCGGGCCTGTCGAGCCGCCTCTCGGGCGGACAGAGCCGGCCCGAAGGCACGCTGCGCGTGATCGGCCCTTCGGGCTACGGCACCGGCTTCCTGACCGACGCCGTGACGGATCTGCGCGCCGCCCACCCCGAACTGCGCATCGAGCTGACGCTGACGGATCGCGTGGTCGATCTCGCCGCGTCGGGCGCCGAGTGCTGGGTCTGCGTCGGCGAGGTGCGCGACCCCGGGCTGGTGAGCCGGCAGCTCGGTTCGATGGAGCGCGTGCTGCTCGCCACGCCGGCGCTGCTCAAGCGGCTGGGGCCGGTCACGCTGGCGCGGCTGCCGTCGATGCCGTGCGTCGGCCTCGTGCCCTATGTGATGGGCAGCGTGCGGCTGCTCGACAAGTCGGGCCGCTCGCGCATGGTGCAGCTCGACACGCCGATCCGCACCGACAGCCTGCTGTCGAGCTACCGCGCGATCCTCAACGGCGCCGGCATCGGCGCCGCGGCACCGTGGATGTGCCAGGGCGACCTACAGTCGGGCCGGCTGAAGCGGGTGCTGCCGCGCTGGTGGCTGGAGCCGATCGGCATTCACGTCGCCTTGCCGCCGGGCTTGTACCGGCCGGCGCGCGTGACGGCCTTCATCGAGGCGCTGAAGCTGCGCATGCACGCGCTGCCCGGTTTTCGGCCGGCGCAGTGAGGCTTCAGGGCGGTTTCGGCTTCTTGTCTTTCTTCTCGTCCTCGCCGCCGAACAGCTTCTCCACCTGCTGCCCGACGCGTGCACCGATCGCCGTGCCCACACCCGGCAGCACCGCGGTGCCCACCGCCGCGCCGGCCAGCGCGCCGCCGGTCAGCGAGAACTGCGGCTCGTCGAGCGTGCCGGCGAGCTTGAACGGCACGCCGACCACGCCGTCGACCAGGTCGATCGCGGCTTCGCCGTTCAGGCGCCGGTTGAACACGGTGGCGCTGCCGCTGGCCCTGAGCACGCCGGAGCGCGCCTGCAGGCCGGCGTAGCGCAGCTCGATGCCGTCTTCGGTTCCCTGCGTGTCGAGCGTGCCGGTGAGTTCGTCGAACACGGTCTGGCCGCTGCGGTCGACGCCGGCGGTGCTGACTGCCTTGGCGAGATCGAAGCCTTTCAAGGTGGCGGGCTTGACGCTGAAGCGGGTGCGCGTGTGCAGCCGGCGGATTAGCTCGCCCGGGTCGTCGCCCTCGCTTTCGAGCGCGGTCTGGCCGTCGATCCTGCCTTCGACCGCATTGCGGCGCTGGAAGGCGCCCACCAGGCCGGCAATGTCCACGCCCTTCGGCGTCAGCTGGGCGGTCACGCGCAGGCGACCCTTGTCCAGGGTCTGCAGCGTGGTCTCGCCGTTCCACGTGCCGCCGCCGACGTCGATCAGCGTGCGCCAGCGGTCTTCGGCGCCTTCGCGTTCGATGCGCAACGTCGCTGCGGGCGACGCGCCGGCGCGCGACAGCTCGGCCTGTCGCGGCCGCCAGCCAGGGTCGAAGACGACGTCGGCGTCGTAGGCCAGCGAGATGTCGCGGCGGTCGATCCACACCACGTCGCGCAGCCGCAGGCGTTCGAGCGGGATCTCGGCCAGGGTCCAGGGCCCGTTCATCGCCTCGGCAGCGTCCTCTGGCTGCCAGCGCCCGCGGAAGGCGCGCACCGAGGCGCGCGGCAGCACGGCACCCTCGATCTCGACGGCATCGATCGCGATCCTGCGGCTCCACAGCGCGGCGAGCTGCGGCCGCACGACGATGCGGCGCACGGTGATCGGCCTCGGCTGCGCCGTCGCCAGATCGCTCAGCACGACCACCGGCGCCGGCCGGAGCGACCAGTGCGCCGAGCCGATGCGCAAGCCGATGCCCGAAGCCTGTTCGAAGCGCGCGCCGAGTTCGGCCGCCAGCGCTTCGTCGCTCGGCAGCAGCCGCCAGGCCAACAGCGCCAGGCCGCCAAGCAGCAGCAGCACGGCCGCGGCGGTGCCGATGATCCATCGTCGAGTGCGCGTCATGATGGAAAGCTTATGCCGTACGCGGCCGGCGTCCGTGTCGGCCGGAGGCCCGTCGTGTCAGGGCCAGTCGCTATAGTTTTGGCCACATCGAACTGGAGAATGCCCAATGTCCATCTGGAAAAAAGAGATCTCGGTCGAAGAACTGACCCGCAGCCACGTCGACACCGCGGTCTCGACGCTGGGCGTGGAGTTCCTCGAGATAGGCGACGACTTCATCCGCGCGCGCGTGCCGGTGAACGAGCGCACGCGCCAGCCCTACGGCATCCTGCACGGCGGCGTGTCGGTGGTGCTGGCCGAAACGCTGGGTTCGTGCGGCGCCCACTACTCGGCGCCCGAAGGCGAGCGCTGCGTGGGGCTGGACATCAACGCCAACCACATCAAGGCGACGACCTCCGGCTGGGTCACCGGCATCGCGCGGCCGGTGCACCGCGGCCGCAGCACGCAGGTGTGGCAGATCGACCTGACCAACGACGCGGGCGAACTGACCTGCGTCTCTCGCATCACCATGGCGGTGCTGTCGCCGCGCAGCTGAACGCGGGCGCGGCCCGTTTTCGAACAACAACAACCGAGGAGAACAAGACCATGAGCGATTCCTACCTTCCCCGATGGCGCGAAGTCGCTGCCGGCAGCACCGCCGTGGTGGCGCCGGACGAGCGGCTGCCGTGGCCGCAGACGGTGGCGATGGGCGTGCAGCACGTGATCGCGATGTTCGGCGCCACGGTGCTGGCGCCGATCCTCATGGGCTTCAATCCCAACATCGCGATCCTGATGAGCGGCTTCGGCACGCTGATCTTCTTCGTCATCACCCGCGGGCGGGTGCCGAGCTACCTGGGTTCGAGCTTCGCCTTCATCGGCGTGGTGATCGCGGCCACGGGCTATGCGGGCCAGGGACCGAACGCCAACCTCGGCGTCGCGCTGGGCGGGATCATCGCCTGCGGCGTGGTCTACACGCTGATCGGCATCCTGGTGGCGGTCACCAACGAGCGCCGCCACAAGACGGTGCCGATCCGCGGCGTCGAGGTCGAGGAGATCGAGCAGGACGTCGCGGTGCACTGGATCGAGCGCCTGATGCCGCCGGTGGTCACGGGCGCGGTGGTCGCTGTGATCGGGCTCAACCTGGCCAGCGTGCCGATCAAGAACATGGCGCCGACCGGCTTCGACACCTGGATCCAGGCGCTGACCTTCCTGTGCGTGGGCGTGATCGCCGTCTACACGCGCGGCATGGTGCAGCGGCTCCTGATCCTGATGGGCCTGATCGCCGCCAGCGTGATCTACGCGGTGCTGACCAACGGCCTCGGGCTGGGCAAGCCGATCGACTTCACGGCGCTGGGCGCGGCGGCGTGGTTCGGGCTGCCGCAGTTCGCGGCGCCGGTGTTCGAGGTCAATGCGATGCTGCTGATCGCGCCGGTGGCGGTGATCCTGGTGGCGGAGAACCTGGGCCACATCAAGGCCGTGAGCGCGATGACGGGGCGCGACCTCAATCCGTACCTCGGCCGCGCCTTCATCGGCGACGGCATCGCGACCATCGTGAGCGGCGCCGCGGGCGGCACCGGCGTGACGACCTATGCGGAGAACATCGGCGTGATGGCGGCCACCAAGATCTACTCGACCGCGATCTTCGTGGTAGCGGCGCTGATTGCCCTGCTGCTGGGCTTCAGTCCCAAGTTCGGCGCGCTGATCCAGGCGATCCCGCTGCCGGTGATGGGCGGCGTGAGCATCGTCGTGTTCGGCCTGATCGCGGTGGCGGGCGCCAAGATCTGGGTCGACAACAAGGTCGACTTCTCGCAGAACAAGAACCTCATCGTGGCCGC